>Ga0210406_10000297_pt1 | contig 71863 bp, 62 predicted proteins | sample IncBWC30MmetaG_FD_155454 | JGI IMG/M metagenome (GOLD analysis project Ga0210406, IMG submission 155454) | Forest soil microbial communities from Barre Woods Harvard Forest LTER site, Petersham, Massachusetts, United States - Inc-BW-C-30-M | ecosystem: Environmental > Terrestrial > Soil >...
GAGAAACAGCGCGAAACCATCGGGATATTGATGGACCGATCCGATGGTCTGGGCGACGAGGTCGGTGGGGTCGCGGCTGATCTTGCTGATCGAGGAATGACCGTCCAGCACGAAACCGTCCTGCCCATTCACGGTCAGACCGACATCCATCTTGCGCACGTCGTCGAGCGAGAAGCTCTGATCGAACAGCCGCAGCAGCGGGCCGACCGCGCAGGAGGCGTTGTTGTCCTTGGCTTTGGACAACAGCAGCGCCGAGCGCCCCTCAAAGTCGCGCAAATTGACGTCATTGCCGAGCGTCGCGCCGACGATCTTGCCGTGGCTCGAAACGACAAGCACGACCTCCGGCTCCGGATTGTTCCAGGTGGATTTGGGATGCAGACCGGCATCCATGCCGGTGCCGACCGAGGACAGCACCGGCGCCTTGGTGAAGACTTCGGCATCAGGGCCGATACCGACTTCCAGATACTGGCTCCAGGCGCCCTGCTCGATCAGCACCTGCTTCAGCCGCATCGCCTCCGCGGAACCGGGCTTGAGCTTGGAGAAATCGTCACCGACCAGCCGCGCGACTTCCTTTCGGATGGCGTCCGCGGACGCGGGATTGCCGCGCGCCCGCTCCTCGATGACGCGTTCCAGCATCGAGATGGCAAAGGTCACGCCCGCAGCCTTCAGCACCTGCAGGTCGAGCGGCGCAAGCAGCCAGGGCTTGTCGCGGTCGCGCCGATCAGGCGGCGTGTTGGCCGCGACACTTTCGAGATCGCCGATGCGCTCGCCCTTGGCGTCACGCAACGCGCCGGCCGGATCATTCTCCTCACATAACGCGGTCACAGTGGGAAAGCGCGCGGTGACGTCGAAGACGCCGTCCTCGCGGACCGCGACCACGGCCGGTCCCTTGCTCTGCGGCAGCCAGACCCGCCCGACCAGCGCGCCGCGTGTGCCATCCTCTGGCAGGAGATCTTTTGCTGTCAGTGTGATCATGGCTGCGTTATCTCCCGTCTAGGCTTCTTGTCGTGGCTGCCGGCCCATCGCCGGGCGCGGGCGCAGTTTAGACCATGGCGGGTGCGAACGACCAGCCGGCTGTCAGGGATTTGGCGAGTTCTCGCCTGCGACCAGAAGCAGCTGCGAGCGCCGCACGCGCTCGCGATGCGCGGTATAAAGGCCGCTTGCGACGATGAAGGCCGCGCCGACCACGGTCCAGATGTCAGGCACTTCGCCAAAGATCACAAAGCCGAGCGCGGTGACCCAGACAAGCTGGCTATAGGAAAACGGCGCCAGCACCGAGGCATCCGCATAGCGGAAGGCGAGCACCACGATCCATTGCCCGGCCGTCGATGCAACGCCAATCAAAATACCGAACAGGATGTCGTGCCAGCTCGGCGTGACCCATGCGAACGGCACCATCGCGGTCAGGACAAAGACGCCCGCGATCGACGAATAGGTCATGGTGGTGACCGCGTGCTCCTTGCCGCTCATCACACGCGTCATGATCAGCGTGGCCGCCCAGCATAGTGCGGAGACCAGCGGAAAGAACGCGGCGGGATGAAACGCGCTGGTGCCCGGCCGCAGGATGATCAGCACGCCGAGCAGTCCCGCGGCGGTCGCGAGCCAACGGCGAACGCCGACCTTTTCAGACAGGAAGACGATCGAGAGCGCGGTGACGAACACCGGCGAGACGAAGCCGGTGGCGGACGCTTCCGCGATCGGCAGATAGCGCAGGCTGGTGATGAAGAAAAGCGACGAGCCGAGCAGCGCGACGCCGCGCATGAGCTGGAGTCCCGGGCGCGTGCTGCGCAACGCAAACAGCGGCGTGCCCGGCACCATCGCCGGCGTCATGATCAGCGCGAACACCAGGAAGCGAATCCAGGCGATCTCGACCGACGGCAAGCTGGCCGACAGATATTTCGCGGTCACGTCGGAGATGCCGAGAAATACGGTGGACGCAAGAATTAGCGCGATACCTTTGAACGGCCGGTCGGTGCGCGCCGGTGCGCGGCGCCTGACGGCTTTCTTTTCAGGAAAAGGCAAAGGCGCGCTGTCGAGCCTCGCGGCTGCGGCGGGTGGCGGAGTCACGGCAACACTCAGGCGGATTTCGAATCAGGATGACCCTAGAAACGACAAATGCGCCATCACGGCAACACCCGAAAACAGGATGCCGATATGCGTGATTGGGCTGCGGCAGCAGGCCGCAACGTCGTGACCCATACAGTGAAACCATTGGTTAGTAAACTGCTAGAGCATCGGCAGGCTGCTCGGCTTGGGGCCGAGCGGAAACGCCTTGTCGAGCGCGGCGATCTCGCTTTCGCTGAGCGTCAGCGCTCCTGCCGCGGCATTGTCCGCGACGTGCTCCGATGTCGCGGCCTTCGGAATCGTGAGCACGGATGGGGCGCGGGTCAGGAACGCCAGCGCAACCTGGCGCGCAGTCGCGCGATGCGCGCGCGCGATCGTCCCGAGCAGATCGCCCGCCTTGCTGCGCGGCGAGGGGAAATCGTTGTGGCCGAATGGCGAATAGCCCACGACCGCAACGCCGTGGCGCTCGCACCAGGGAATCACCGTGTGCTCGATCGCGCGTTGCTGCAGATGATAGAGCACCTGATTGCACGCGATCTTGCCCTCACCCGCCACCTTGAGCAGTTCGTCGAGATCGTCGACATCGAAATTGCTGACGCCCCAGGAGCCGATCTTGCCGGCGCGCACCAGCTCGTCGAATGCCGCGACCATCTCGGACAGCGCGTAGGACCCGCGCCAGTGCAACAGATAGCAATCGAGCCGATCAGTCTTCAGCCGCTTCAGCGAGCGTTCGCAGGCCGTGATCGTGCCGCGGCGCGAGGCGTTGCTCGGCAGCACTTTCGAAACCAGGAACACATCGTCGCGCCGGCCCGCGATGGCCTCCGCGATCACGAGCTCGGCATCGCCATACATTTCGGCGGTGTCGATATGGATCATGCCGAGCTCGATCCCTCGGCGCAGCGCCGCGATCGCACCCTTGCGATCGCCGCGATCGATATGCCAGGTCCCCTGCCCGATCACGGACACGTCGGGACCATTGCGGCCGAATTTTTCCTGTCTCAAGATTTGCCCTCGTAAGCCTGAATCTGCGTTCGTGTCGTCATTGCAAGTCACCCGATTGCAAGTCACCTGATTGCACATCACCTGATTGCAAGTCACCCGGTCGGCGCGAAGCGCCGCCGGATGACAGGCTCCGCGAAACACCAGAGTGGCTCAAAACTGGATTTCTTCGTGCTCACGCGCCTCGCAATGAGGAGTCCAGAACGCTGATATCGGCGACCAGCACGGTGCCGGTCGCTGATTCCGTGATGTAGAGCCGGTCGCGCTTGTCGCCGCCGATTGCGACATTGGTGCAACTTGCCCCGGCGCAGGACCTGATTCGTGCGATCAATTCGCCGTTAGGGGAAAACACGAAAACGTGGCCAAGCGAGGCATGCGCCACGAACAATCGTCCCGCTCTGTCCATGGTCATGCCGTCAGGGCCGCTCGCGCCGAACATCGAACAGAAGCGGCCGACCTTCGACACGCTGCCGTCTTTCATGAACGGCAGGCGCCATACCGCGTTGTCGCGCGTCATTGCAACGAATAGCACGGTTTCGCTCGGATCGAGCACAAGGCCATTCGGACTGATGCCGGTGTCGATCAGGCAATCGAGCCGGCCATCCCTGGTGAAACGATAGACCCTCCCGGTCGGATCATGGAGGCCGGTCTGTCCCTGGTCGGTGAAATAGATATCGCCGTTGGAAGCAATATGCAGGTCGTTGCAGCCGCGGAAGGACTCCGAGTTGCGCGCGCGCAGCACCGGCCGCATGCGTCCGGCCTTCGCGTCGCACTCCATGATACCGTGCCTGTAGTCGGCGACGAGGATGCGGCCCTCGGGGCTGATCTTCAGCCCATTCGGCCAGCCGTCATATTCGACCGCGAGCGACCATGTTCCATCAAGCGAAACCCGGAAGATTCGGCCGAACGGAATATCGACGAGGTAGAGGTTGCCTTCACGATCAAATGCTGGGCCTTCGATGAAGCAGTCGGTCGGATGGGCCGGCCGGTTGGCATCGGCCCATTCGGTGCGGACGTCCTTGCGGCGGAAATCTGTGGGCATTGCCGAGAACACTTTGGTCTCGATCAGTCTTGGCGGCGTTTCCAAATAGAGCATTTCTTGGCTCACCTGCATTTTCTTGCTCTTGCAGGCGCAGCATAATGGAGATCGCAAGCGGCGTCGATTGGGTCTCGCCTTCGTGTCGTACGCACCTGTCTCATTCCGGGGCGATGCGACAGCATCGAACCCGGAATCTCGAGATTCCGGGTTCGCGCTTGCGCGCGCCCCGGAATGACAGAGTGATTAGCCCACGGCCGCGAGTTGCGGCTGCGCAGCATTGTCCACGATCAGCCGCTTCAGTTCCGGAATGCAGGAGCCGCAATTGGTGCCGGCTTTGAGTCGCGCGCCGATCTCGGCAGCCGAATGCGCGCCGGCCGCGATCGCATCGCAGATCGTGTTACGGCCGACGCCGAAACAGGCGCAGACAATGGGACCGGCGCTCGCGAGCCCTTCGCTGGAGCGGCCCGACAGCAGCATGCGTCGCTGATCGTCGGTGAGACCGTCCGCGGCGAACAGGCTCTTGACCACCTCCCAGTCGCCGGCATCATGCGCGGGGCCGACGAACAGGCAGATATCGATGCGCTCGCCCGCAAAGCACGCGGCGCGATAAACGCCACCGCCAAAATCGTGATACTCGGCGAGGTCATCGCCCGCGATCGATTTCAGCCAGGACGGCCAACGCGCGAGATCGGCATTGTCGGCGAACAGATAGCCGTAGCCGCCCGCAACCGCAGCGCGCGCCCACCACAGGCTCGTCGGCAGCTCCAGTTCCTTGCGCGCAAGGATAAAGCCGCGGAACACATACTCGTAAGGTGCGATCGCGGCCGGCGTGGCCTTGCTCTCGGGCTGGCCGGAAAACGGATCGGTCAGCGGCGCGACCAGCGCGCCGACGCGCGCGCCGGAGGTGTTCGCTTCGCTCCAATGGATCGGCGCGAACAGCGTGCCGCGCTGCCCCCGCGCGCTGACCACGGCCTTGAGAATGCACTGCCCGTGGTCCGTCGTGACGCGCGCGAAGCTGTCATCGGTGATGCCATATTTGCTCGCATCGTCGGGATGAATCTCGACAAACGGCTCCGGCAGATGCGCGCCGAGCCGTGGGCTCAAGCCGGTGCGCGTCATCGTATGCCACTGGTCGCGGATACGGCCGGTGTTCAGCCGCAGCGGCCGGCCGGCATGGGTCTCGGTCCGCAGCGCTGGAACCTCGGGGGCGACGAACCGTCCCTTGCGATCGCCTGCGTAAAACCGCCCGTCGGCGAAGAAGCGCTGTTGCGGCTCGCTACCTTTGCGCAGCGGCCACATCACCGGTGCCATCGCATCGAAAGCGTCATCGGAGAGCGACTGCATCGCACCTATATCGAAATCGCGGCTGCCGTCGTTCTCGAACGCGGACAGGCCTGCGTGCTCGCGGAACACATCCGCCGCCGAGTTGAAATTGAATGCCGCGCCAAAGCCGAGACGTTTGGCGACTTCGGCGATGATCCACCAGTCCGGCTTGGCCTCGCCCGGCGGCTTCAGGAACGCGCGCTGCCGCGAGATGCGCCGCTCCGAATTGGTCACCGTGCCTGATTTCTCGCCCCAGGCCTGCGCCGGCAGCAGCACATGCGCCCCTGCCTCGACCGTGTCGTTACTGCGCACATTTTCGGAGACGACGAACAGTTCGAGCTTCTTCAGGGCCTCACGCACGCCATCGGCGTCGGGCAACGACACGGCCGGATTGGTGCCGATCACCCACAGCGCCTTGATCTGGCCGCGCGCGATTGCCCCGAACATCTGCACCGCTTTCAAGCCCTCGTGGGTCGCGATGCGCGGCGCCTTCCAGAAGCGCCGCACGCGGTCAATCTCCGGCGGCGTGAACCCCATGTGCGCGGCAAGCTGGTTGGCGAGCCCGCCGACCTCGCGGCCGCCCATCGCATTGGGCTGTCCGGTGAGCGAGAACGGCGAGGCGCCGACCTTGCCGATCCGTCCGGTCGCAAGATGGCAATTGAGGATGGCGTTGACCTTGTCGGTGCCCTGCGCCGACTGGTTGACCCCTTGCGAATAGAGCGTGACCACGCGCTCGGTGCTGCGGAACATCTCGAAGAACGTCGCAACATCGGCTTCCGAAAGCCCGGTCGCGAGCGCGGTCGCGCCGACACCGCCGGCCATGCTTCTTGCGCGCGTCAAGGCATCATCGAAGCCCGACGTGTAATTTCTGATGTAGTCCTGATCGAGCGCACCCCTGTCGGCAAGATGCACCAGCAGCCCCGCGAACAGCGCGGTGTCGGTGCCGAGCTTCAGCCCCAGAAACAGCTCAGCGTCCTCGGCCGTATCGGTCCGGCGCGGATCGATGACCACCATGCGCGCGCCGCGCTTATGCTTGTTGGCGAGCATGCGCTGGAACAGCACCGGATGACACCAGGCCGCATTCGAGCCGACCAGCACCAAGAGATCCGCCTCGTCGAGATCCTCATAGCAGCCCGACACGGTGTCGGCGCCGAAGGCGCGGCGATGGCCCGCGACGGACGAGGCCATGCAGAGCCGCGAATTGGTGTCGACATTGGCCGAGCCGATGAAACCCTTCATCAGCTTGTTGGCGACGTAATAGTCCTCGGTCAGCATCTGACCCGAGAGATAGAACGCGACCGCGTCCGCACCGTCACGTGCGATGATATGCTTGAGCCGATGCGCGACATGGTCGAGCGCATCGCTCCAGGCGATCTGCTCCAGCACGCCCTTGCAGCGGATCATCGGATACAGCAGCCGGCTTTCCAGGCCGAGCGTCTCGCCGAGGGCCGAGCCTTTCGAGCATAGCCGTCCCAGATTCGCCGGATGCTCCGGGTCGCCCGCGATCGCGGCGCCACCATCGTTGTCGGGCGTCGCCAGCACGCCGCAGCCGACGCCACAATAGGGACAGGTGGTGCGCGTCGCGCACGAGGCAGGATCGACAGCAAGATCGGCAGCACTCATGGCCAAAGCTTACTCACGCGGCTTTCGACGGAAGGGCAAGCGAGCGGCCGAACATCATGTCGGCGCGGATGGCGGCAACCGGCTTCCTGTTGCGGATCAGTTCGAGATACCAGAGCGCGTCGCCGACATCGCCGATCAGCACGGCGCCGGTCAGCCGTCCGTCCGCGATCACGAGCTTCTTGTAGGTGCCGCGCCTGACATCGCTGAGCAACATCGCCTCGCTGCCATCGGCGCCGATGAAGTCGCCCGCGGAAAACACGCTGACGCCCGAGACCTTCAGATTGGTTGCGACCACACTGCCCTGATAGGCCACCGTTCGCCCCGACAGATGCTGCGCCAGCACGCGCGCCTGCTCGTAGGCGGGCTCGACAAGTCCGTAACAGATGGCGCGATGCTCGGCGCATTCGCCGAGCGCGAAGATATTCTCGGCGCTGGTCTGCATGACATCGCCGACCACGACGCCGCGATTGACGGCGATACCGGCGTCTTTCGCGAGTCCGACATTCGGCCGGATGCCCGCGGCGAAGATGACGGCCTCCGCCTCGATGCGGCGACCGTCGGCGAGCTCGACGCCCTCAACGCGCGTCGTGCCATGGATGCGCGCGGTGTTGGCATTGAGCAGAACCTCGATGCCCTTGCGCTCGACCAGCGATTTCAATAGGGCCGCGGCTGGCGCATCGAGCTGTCGCTCCATCAACCGGTCCATCAAATGAAGCAAGGTGACCGGCGCGCCCGCTTTCGCAAGACCGTATGCGGCTTCAAGTCCCAGCAGCCCGCCGCCGATCACGACCACCGGCCGCTTGCGGGCGGCGAGCGCGAGCAGGAGATCGACGTCGCGGCTGTCGCGGAACGTATGGACGCCGGCAAGATCGGCGCCCGGCACGTTGAGCCGCAGCGGCGTCGAGCCCGTGGCCAGCACCAGGCGGGAAAACTCGACGCTCTCCTCGCCCGCGATCTTCAGCTCGCGCCGGCCGACATCGATCTCGGTGGCGACGGAGCCGTACTTCAAGGTGACGCCGCGATCGCGCCACCAGGCCGCCGGCTGCAGCTCGATGTCGTGGGAAGCGGTCTCGCCTGCGAGCACCGATGACAGCAGCACGCGGTTATAGGCAAGCCGCGGCTCGTCGCCGATGACGGCGATGGCGTAGCGGCCGAGCGCGGTTTTCACGAGCTCGTCGACCAGCCGCGCCGCGGCCATTCCGTTGCCGACGATGACGAGCGGTTCACTCACGGCATGGCCTCACTCGTCATCACTCGGCGGCGGCCTGCGGCCGGCCATAGGCTTCGGAAATCATGAAGCCGGACAGCGTGCCGTAAGCGGCCGTCCAGGCGCCGGCGACGTCAGCCGTCCAGGCCTCACCCAATCCCTTCTCCAACGTCCACAACAACGCCGAGCCGACCACCGGATAATGCTCCGCCTTTGCACCATAGGTGACATGGCGCGCGGCGAGCGCGCTCGCCGCCGGCAATATCGATTCCAGGTTCGACAGCCCGTTCACGACGACGGCGAGCGTCGCCATCAACTTCTTGCGCTGCTCGGTCATGTCGGTGGGAAACATCGCCTTGACCTGTGGGGCCATCTCGAACAGCCGGTCATAGAACATCACCGCCGCCTGCTCGGCGATGGGTGCGACTTTCGAAAAGCTCTCCTGCACGAGCTGAACTTGTTCGGGTGTCATGTTTTGCTCCTTTCACGCTTGCCCTGCGCGGGCTCCGTCATCGCAGACTGAAGTCAGTGCAAATTTGGCCCTTGCGTCGATCTCGAAAGGACTCCTCACGCTTTCGATAGCTGCCTCGGCAACGACGGAAGCGTGAAGAGTTGCCGTAGCTCCTCAGATGCGCGCCTCCGCAAGGCTGGCGGCACCAGATGCCTCGGGCGCGCGGCGCAGGTAGTGCCACCAGGTCAGCGCCAGGCAGACCGCGTAGAATGCGAGATAGATCAAGAGCGCGAGCTGCGGGCCGCCGGTGATCGCGATCGATTTGCCGAAGCCGCTCGGGATCAGATAGCCGCCGCATGCGCCGATCGCGCCAATGAAGCCGAGCGCCGCGCCACTCTCGATGCTCGCGGTCTTCAGCGCCGCCGCACGGGCCGCCTCGCCCGCGCCGCGGGCTTTGTGCAGATTTTCCTCGCGGAAGATCGAGGGGATCATCCGGTAGGTCGAGCCGTTGCCGATGCCGGTGGTGACGAACAGGATCAGGAACATCGACAGGAAGCCCGTGAAGTTGTGGACGCCGACGAAATAGAGAACGCCGATCGTCGCCGCCGCCATCGCGATGAAATTCCAGAAGGTCACGATCGCGCCGCCGACCTTGTCGGCCAGCAAGCCGCCGAACGGACGCGCGATCGAGCCGACCAGCGGTCCGAGGAACGCGATCGCGATCGTGACCTCGGGGAATTGCGTCTTGATCAGCAGCGGAAACGCGGCCGAGTAGCCGATGAAGGAGCCGAATGTCCCGATATAGATGAAGGACATGATCCAGGTGTGCTTGCGCTTCACGATCTTGATCTGGTCCTTGAACGAGGACCTCGCCGAGGCGAGATTGTTCATGAAGAAGATCGCGCCGAACACCGCGATCGCGAGCGGAATGACCCACATCAGGCCGGCGTTCTGCAAGTAGACGCCGCCGACCGGCGTTGCCTGATAGAGGTTGATCAGGCCGGCCCCCATCAGAATGGGCGTCAGGAGCTGCACGCTGGAGACGCCGATATTGCCGCCGGCCGCGTTGAGGCCGAGCGCCCAACCCTTCATGCGATCCGGATAGAAGAAGGAGATATTGGCCATCGAGGAGGCGAAGTTGCCGCCGCCAAGACCGGCGGTGGAGGCCACCAGCAGCATCAGCCAGAACGGCGTATCGGGCTTGGACACGAAATAAGCCAGCGCCAGCGTCGGGATGAACAGGATCGAGGCCGAGAAGATGGTCCAGTTGCGGCCGCCGAAGATCGTGACCGCGAAAGTGTAGGGAAAGCGCATCAGCGCGCCGATCAGCCCCGGCAGCGCCACGAGCTGGAACAGCTCGTCGGTCGAGTAATGGAACCCCGCCTGCGGCAGTTTGGTCGCGACGATGCTCCAGATCAGCCAGACGGAAAATCCGATATGCTCGGCAACGATCGACCAGATGAGATTTCGTCGGGCAACGAACTTGCCTTTCGAATTCCAGAACGTCTCATCTTCCGGATTCCAGTCCGAAATCCAGGTCGGGTTCTGTTCGCTCATGCGAGAATTCCTTTCAGTCGCGCGCACGCAAAGGTGCGTGCTCTGGGGAGGCCCCAGTTCCGGCGGTTCACGGTTCGGGTGATTGTTCGAAGGACGGCGTCGGTGGCGTCTAGCAATGGCTATTCAAGCTTTGTGCCAAGCCCGCGCGACATGAAATACACAAATGTTACAACCCCGAGATGCTGAAATCATTGGCCGGGGAATTTCAGAACAGAAAATTTGCGATTCGCTCATTCCTTGTGCGTCGCACAAGGAATGAGCAGAACGGCTAAAAAATGGATTCAGGCGTGTTCCGCGACCTTCGCGGCCATCGGCTTTGGCACAGCACCCGTGCCGGGCTTCAGGTGAAATTCGTAAGTCATCAGATGCCAGGGCGCGGGCGCGGCCGTTCCGTCGGGCATCTTGGGATCGGTGCGACGCTCGACGTTGGCGACCAGCTCGTTCTTCACGCCGAACACCACGTCGGAGTCGAGATATTTGTCGCCACTGATGAAGACATGGGTGATCAGCGGCTCGTAGCCCGGCGCGCTGACCAGGAAATGCACATGAGCGGGCCGCATCGGATGCCGCCGCGTCTGCATGATCATCTCGCCGACCGGGCCGTCGGTCGGGATCGGATAGCTGCAGGGCAGAATGGTCTTGAAGAAGAAGCGGCCGTCGTCGTCAGTGACGAAGCGCGCCCGCGACGTCGGCCCCTGCGTCGCATATTCCGGTTTCTGCGAATCGTAGAAGCCGTCATCGTCGGCATGCCAGACATCGACCGGGACGCCCGCAAGCGGCTTGCCCTTGATGTCCGTGACGCGGCTTTGCACGAACATCTTCTCGCCCGTGTGATTGCGCGGCGAGATGTCGGCGCCGTGCGGCATCTGCTTGTGCTCGCCGACATAGAACGGGCCGAGCACGGTGGTCTCGGTGGCGCCGCCGCGCTCGCGATGGTTGACCGCATCGACCAGCATCGAAACCCCCATCACATCCGACAACAGGATGAACTCCTGCCGGATCGGCGTGCATTTCTGGCCGACCCTGGTCAGGAAATCGATCGCATATTCCCATTCCGCGAAGGTGAGATCGGTCTTGCGGACATAGTCGTGCAACGACGTCACCAATTCCTGCAGAAGGAATTTGACCCGCGGATCCGGGGTCTCGTCGAAGCTCTTGATGACGGCGGCGGTGAGATCGGCTTCGCTGAATTGGGGCATGGATCGTCCTGCGCGGTACGCTTATGAGGGACTATCAGCCTACACCAACGCTTGTGTGGAGGTAAGCGCATCGCGGTTGGAATACAACTCCGTTTTGGGCTAATGAACCCTTGAACCTCAGTCCCGCCACCCCCGATTTTGAAAAGCGAGACCGCCCGATGCTAGCTCCCGCCTCGCCCGAATCCGCCGGAATGTCCAAGGCGGCGCTCGAACGCCTCGAAGCACATCTGAAGCACCGCTACATCGATGCCGGCCGCTTTCCGGGAACCCAGCTTGTCATCTACCGGCGCGGCAAGGTGGTGCACAGCACGGTGCAGGGCTATGCCGACCTCGAACGCAAGGTACCGGTCAAGGACGACACCATTTTCCGCATCTATTCGATGACCAAGCCTATTACCTCGGTCGCCTTCATGATGCTGGTCGAGGAAGGCCGCGTCGCGCTCGACGAGCCCGTCCATCGATACATTCCGGAATGGAAGAATCTCGGCGTCTTTGTCGGCGGCATAGCGCCAAACTTCCTGACCAAGCCGCCGTCCCGGCCCATGCAGATCGTTGACCTTTTGCGTCACACTTCGGGACTGACATACGGCTTCATGCAGCGCAGCAATGTGGACGCGGCCTATCGCACGGCCAAGATCGGCGAAGTCGAAAAAGCCGGCACGCTGGATTCGATGATCGCGGACCTGGCGAAGATCCCGCTGGAATTTTCGCCGGGCGAAGCCTGGAACTATTCCGTCTCGACGGATGTGATCGGCTATCTCATCGGCAAGATCAGCGGCCGGCCGTTCGAGCAGTTCCTCAAGGAGCGCATCTTCGATCCGCTCGGCATGGCCGACACGGATTTTTACGTGCCAGCGAGCAAGGCTCACCGCCTGGCGGCCTGTTATTCGGCCGATCCGCAAGGCGGCCTGGTCTTCCAGCCAAAGGAGCGCACGGGGGAGCTGACGCTGCAGGACGATCCGGCGACGAGTTCGTTCCTGTCACCGCCAGCCCTCGTGTCTGGCGGTGGCGGATTGTGCTCGACCGTGGCCGACTATCTCACCTTCTGCCGCGCGCTGATCAATGGCGGCGAGCTCGGCGGCGTCAGGCTGCTCGGACCAAAAACCTTGAAGCTGATGACCTCGAACCATTTGCCCGGCGGTTTGGACCTGCCCAGCCTGTCGCGCTCGCTGTTTTCGGAAGCGACCTACAACGGCATCGGTTTCGGCCTGGGCGTCTCGGCCACCCTGGACCCGGTCAAGACGCTGATTCCGGGTAGCGCCGGAGAATATGCCTGGGGCGGCGCTGCGACGACGTCGTTCTGGATCGATCCGGCCGAAGAGCTGATCACGATCTTCATGACCCAGGTGCTGCCATCGAGCGCCTACCCGCTCCGGCGCGAGCTGCGCACCATGGTCTACGCGGCGATCACCGACAGCAATGTTTGATGCAGGGCGCGCCCTGCCCTGACCGGAACTTGCGAGCCACCGAAATCCTGTCCGAAATCCTTTCCGGAATTCTTGGCGGATCTCGGGGGTTTCTCCTATCTTCGTCCTATACCTGGCTATGCCTTGGGCCAATGCGGCAATTGCATGAACGGCGCGGGGAACCCAGACGCGCAGTTCGAAGTTTCGCCCAAAGCGTCACGGTTGAAAGATAGCACCAGCATTGAGGCGATCTTTTTCGGAGTTCGTCTCAGGGACCGCGCGATGATCTGCGACTTTCGCAAACCGGGACGCTAGCGTGCCAAGACCGTCGCTCCCCGTGCGGCTCGTCCTCCTGGTCGCGGGGACCACATTGCCCTTGATCGCGTTCGCGGTCGGCATCGTGCTTCATTATTACGAACAGGACCGCAAGGAGGCGAGCCAGCGCGTGCTCGAAACCGTGCGCAGCATTCGCCTTGTGCTCGATGCAGAGATGCAGCGCATGACCGGGAGTCTTCAGGTTCTCGCGCTCACCGACTCGCTGCGCAACGGCGACTTCCGGAATTTTCGCCGCATGGCGATGGGATTTCTCCAACAATATGGCAAAGATGGCGTCATTCTGGTGGCCGATCGCGATGGCCGCCAGCTCTTCTCCTCGGTGACCGAGGAAATCGCAGGCCTGCCCCAGCGCAACAACCGCGCGATTGTCGAGAAGGTCTTCTCGACCAGGCGTCCGCAATATTCGGATCTGTTCGTCGGCTCGGTGAAGAAGCAGATGATCGTCACCGTCGAGGTGCCGGTCATGCGCGACGGCGAAGTGCTTTACGACATCTCATTCAGCCCGCCGATCGAGATGTTTCAGAGCATCGTCGAAAAGCAGCGTCCAGGCGGTGACTGGACGATCTCGATCTTCGACGGCGAAGGCATCAATTTCGCCCGCGTGCCCAATCCGCAGGAAACGATCGGCAAGCGCGCCTCGCCGCTGCTTTACGCTGAGCTGTTCCGCACGACCGAAGCGAGTTGCCGACCGGTGTCGCTTGAGGGCGTGCCGTTGATCACGAGCTTTGCACGCTCGCCGCTGACGGGCTGGACGGTGGCGGCGGGAATCTCGCAAGCCTCGCTAGTTGCGCCTTTGTGGCGCAATCTCGCGATCACCAGCGTCATCGGCTGCCTGCTGCTGTTGACCGGGCTTGCCTTCGCGGTGCGCATGGCAACGACCATCGCGCGCGGCGAAACGCTGCACGACCTGTTGGTCGAAGAGCTCAATCACCGCGTCAAGAACACGCTGGCGATCCTGCAGGCGATCGCGGTGCAGACCTTCCGCAGTGCGACACGCGCCGAGCGCGAAAAATTCGAGGGCCGGCTTGGGGCGCTTGCGGAAGCGCACAATCTGCTCAGCAAGGTGAAGTGGCAGGGCTCCGAGCTGCAGGACGTCGTGGAGCAGGTGTTGCAGCCCTACCTGCTCAACAATCCTCAACGCATCAGGATGATCGGGCCGAAGGTGCCGCTGTCGCCGCGGCTCGCGGTGGTGCTGTCGATGATCGTGCACGAGATCGCGACCAACGCCGCGAAATACGGCGCGCTCTCCAACGAGACCGGCAACGTCGCGCTGGATTGGGAGGTCACCCACGACAATGCCAAGCGGAAGCTGCGGATGATCTGGGCCGAGACCGGCGGCCCTCCGGTCACGGCACCCGTCCAGCGCGGATTTGGATCGCGCCTCATCGAACGCAGCGCGCGCGACCAGCTCGGCGGCGAGGCCACGGTGGATTTTCTGCCGCGCGGCGTGGTCTACACGGTGACCTGCGCGCTGGAGGGATAGACCTTGGCCCCTTCGGAAAAGCGCTACCCGCCCATCAGATCGTCGCCCGAGGGCATGCTTTTCTGATCGTGCTCTATCCGAAGCTCTGCAGCGAGGGGAAGGTCTCCAGCAGCCAGATGCTGACGCCCGAGATCGCGCCGGTCAGAAAGCCGATGCCGGTGATGACCATCAAGATCCCCATCGCGCGCTCGACATTGGCAAGATGCCCCTTCATGCGCGCAAACAGCGACGAGAACTGCTCGACCATGAAGGCCGCGATCAGGAAGGGAATCCCGAGACCGGCCGAATAGACCGCAAGCAGCCCCGCGCCCTTCGCAACGGTGGCTTCGGCCGCAGCGATCGACAGGATCGCGGCGAGGATCGGGCCGATGCACGGAGTCCAGCCAAACGCAAACGCCAGGCCCATCACATAGGCGCCCCACAGGCCGATCGGCTTGGGAATGGGCAAGCGGCCTTCCCGCATCAGAAATCCGATCCGCGTCAGCCCGAGGAAATGCAGCCCCATGACAATGATGACGAGGCCGGCGACGATGGAGAGCTCGGCCGACCAGGCGCGGATCAGGCCGCCGATCAGCGAGGCGCTGGCGCCCAGCATCACAAACACGGTGGAGAAGCCGAGCACGAACAACACCGCCGAGATCATCACCGCCCGCTTCGAGGCCTTTTCCGGCTCCTCGCTGGCGACATGCTCGATCGTCGCGCCGGTGAGATAAATGAGATAGGGCGGGACCAGCGGCAGCACGCAAGGCGAGAGAAAGCTGACTAGACCGGCAATCAGCGCCGCCGGGATCGAGACGTTCTGGATCATGTCGTCGCCATTTCTCAGCATGCCCCCAGGCTATGACCCGATGTGCGTTCAACGGTTTTCTCGCGACAAACGCGGAACAGGTTTGCGCGGAGATCATCCTCAATCAAGAACTAACCAGCGAGTAAGCCCGCCAGCCTGATGTAACCGATATGCGGGAATGCGCAACAGAGGGCAACTTCACAAGGCGGACAAGACCGGCGGCAGTTTCTACGCCGGCAGCGCGCGGGATCGACTGGAAGAGGGTCTTGTCGATCACAAATGCAACATCACAACGGCCGAAATCACAACAGCCGACATTGCAACGCTCGACATTGCAACGGTCGAGCTGGCCGATCGGAGAGCCTGTTCAACAGGCCGTGTGTCTACTTGACGACTCGCAACAGCGGACGCCGGCGCGGACCGGAGGAGGATTTCGAATCCCGCACCCGCTCCGCCGGCGCCTCCTCCTCGGCCACGATTTGCTCGCACAGCGCCTTCAGCTCGGCGTCGTCGATCCCGTTGAGCTTCATCCGGAGCTCAAGGACGGCGACGGAGACCAACTGAGCCGTATCGCGATGGCCGCTGGCGACGAGCGTAGCCCGGCATGCTTCAAGCGTAGCAAGAACCGAAAGCAATTGTTCGTCTGAGTTAATCACCGGCGTTCTTTCCATGACCTAAGCTTGCCACATGACCTAAGCTTGCGAAAACCATTCGAGGCGAACTGCTCAGTCGTTTCGTCCACCCGTCTGTTCAAAGTCCCGATAGTGTCGGAGCGATCCGGCGCATTTTGTGCGCCTGCTCTCGTGGAGTGCCCAGTTAGCCGATGTATCGCGCAAAATAAATCACCTTGTCGCTATCGTGAAACGCGTCGACGCCAAGAAGCAAATAAACTCACTTGCAACCTCAAGCCAACACGATGACGCCACGCTCTTGGTTCACCACACATGTCGAACCAAATGCAGACTAGCACGACGGGCTCGCCCGTTCGAATATCAATTCGTTACAATCAGACTCAAAAATGCGCGCGGTCCGGCGAAAAATGTGGGATTCGCAACCCAACAGAACGAGCGACGAGAAAGCGCTCCACGCGGACCGATTCGAGAGGAAAACTCGGATTTGGTTGCGATCTCGGGCGCGTCGGCAACCCTCAGAGAGCATTCCTATCTATCAGCATTTCTTATTCAGCATTTCTTATCAAGATCGTTGGAGCCGCACGCAATTTGGCGGCACGCTTCAGGTGTTCTGCTCGTTATCTTTCCAGTCAATCCTGCCAGTCGATCTCGACAGTTATCCTGGCAAGAATCCTAGCGAGAACCCTGGCAGGCCTTTTGGCGAAAACACCCATCAATTTGCGAGCACAAGATGAATCTGCAACCGAGAACGATTGCAACGCTGAGAGGCATCCGGCCCTAAATACCTCTAAGATGGTAAGTATATGCGACAAAAACCACGACGACAGACGCGCCATGGTTGTGAATAGACACATATTCTGCCAAGCTTAGCAGGAAGAAAGGGCTTGTATGCATCTGGCGGTGAAAAGGGGTGTTCCGCAGGAGGAACGCCAGAAAGTCGCTCTCGGCAGTTTGACCGATTGGGACGCGGCCAGGATTTTCCTGGAAGTGACTCGCTGCGGCAGCTTCAGATCCGCAGCCGAACGGCTCGGACTGTCGATCAACGCTGTGCGCCGGCGCATCGATGATTTCGAGCGTCAGATCGGCGCCACCCTTTTTACGCGTGACGTTCACGGCGCGCGTTTGACCGACGAAGGCACGGTGGTTGTTTCGGCCGTCGAGCGCATGGAGACGGCGTCGTTCGATTTGCTGCGCGCCAGCGACTCGGTCGCCAATACGCTGTCCGGCGAAGTGAGAGTGGCCGTCACCGAGGGTCTCGGCACGTTCTGGCTTGCGCCACGCCTCGTTGAATTCCAACACTCGTTTCCGAACATCGTTGTCGACCTGCACTGCGCGATGCGCTCCGCCGACGTGTCGCGTCACGAGGCCGACGTTGCGATCCACCTGTCGCGGCCGACGGCGCTCGACGTCAAGCTGGTTCGTCTCGGCCGCATGCATCTGATGTGCTTTGCGAGTGAAGGCTATCTCGCCGCTCACGGCAGCCCGAAGACGCCGGCGGAACTGGTCAAGCACCGCCTCGTGCTGCAGGAGGCCGATGACGTCTCCGCGCGCCAGGGCTTCGAGAATCTGTTTCCCGGCCGCCCGCAGCGCGATCTTGTCGTGATGAAGACCAATGTCAGCAGCGCCTATTACTGGGCGGTCGCCAACGGCGCCGGCATCGGCGCGTTTCCGACTTATGCCTGCGCGCTCGGAGGGAGAATGATCCCCCTCGACGTCGAGCTGACCTGGTCGCTCGACATCTGGCTGTCCTACCATCCAGGCAGTGGCCGCATCCCCCGGGTGCGTCGCATGATCGACTGGTTGGTGGAAGCCTTCAATCCCGCCAAATACCCCTGGTTCAAGGATGAATTCATCCATCCACGGGAATTGAAAGCGGTGTATATGGGTGAACCCCTGACCCATCTGTTCGGGGGATTTTCGACTGAAGGACGGTAATACGAGAATGAACAAATCAGCAGCTAAGAAGATGAAGCAACGCAGTGCCGGCAAGCCCGACATTGAGCTTGGCAAGCGGATCCGGCTGCGACGCGTCGAACAGAAGATCTCCCAGGCGGAGCTCGGCGACAAGCTCGGCGTGAGCTTCCAGCAGGTCCAGAAATACGAAAAGGGCGTCAATCGCGTCGGTGCTGCGCGCCTTCAGCAGATCGCCGCCGCGCTCGATGTGCCCGTCACTTTCTTCTACGATGGCGACAGCAAGGCGCGCGAGGTCGAAAGCCTGCTGTTTCTCGACAGCGCGTTCAGCCTGAGGCTGCTACGGGCCTACAGCAAGATCAAGGATCAGACCGTGCAACGTCAGCTTGTGTCCTTGATGGAATCGATTGCCGCCAACGAAGAATAGACGCCAAGCCACTGCGTCTTGACGAAGCACGTTCGCGCGGGGAGACGACTGATCGGGGTCGCCGGAGGATGGGCCGGCAAACGATCGTTGCGCCGGGCCGGCAGCTGGTCCAGGCGCGACAACACCCTCCTGCCGCCATAGGAAGTGGCGGTTTCGGTGTTCGATGTCGAGAATGTGAGCGATCAGCCTGCGGGGACACAGGCGTCGCCCGTCCTCCCCAGACCGCCAGAACACGACTTCTGCCAATACACGCGACCAAGACATGCAGAGCTGCCAATACGCTTGCGCGGCCAAGAAAACTCGGCCGCCAAGACTGTTCGGCTGCCAAGCCATCGGTCGACGGGAGGCGCGCAATCCGCTGCGTTACGTCATTCCGGATTGACGCGGAATGTCTCACGATCGCCGCCCGGTGATCGATTTCCGTTCTTATATGGTTGTCGAGACCGCGCCCTCGCTTCCGTCAAGCTAGCTTTGGCGCATTCGAACTGAGGAGGCGACCAATGCTGGTGGGTGTGCCCAAGGAAATCAAAGACAACGAGTTTCGCGTCGGCATGACGCCGGCAACCGTCGCCGAGCTGACGCATCACGGTCACTCCGTTCTGGTGGAGACCTCGGCCGGGCTCGGCTCGGGTCTGACCGACGACGAATACCGCGCGGCGGGTGCTGCGATCGTCGACGGCGCCGCCGAGATTTTCGCGCGCGCCGAGATGATCGTGAAGGTCAAGGAGCCGCAAGCCAACGAGCGCAGGATGTTGCGCAGCGGCCAGACACTGTTCACCTATCTGCACCTCGCGCCGGACCGGCCCCAGACCGAGGACCTGATCGCAAGCGGCGCGGTCTGCATCGCCTATGAGACCGTCACCTCCTCGACCGGCGGGCTGCCGCTCCTGGCGCCGATGTCGGAGGTCGCGGGCCGGTTGGCGCCGCAGGTCGGCGCGCATGCGCTGGAGAAGGCCTCCGGGGGCCGCGGCATCCTGCTCGGCGGCGTGCCCGGCGCGCCCGCGGCCGATGTCGTGATCATCGGCGGCGGCGTGTCCGGCGCCAATGCGGCGACGATCGCGCTCGGCATGGGCGCGCATGTGACGATCCTCGATCGCTCCATCGAGGTGCTGCGTCGCCTCGCCGCGCAGTTCGACGGCCGGGTTCAGACGATCTTCTCCACCCGCGCGGCCATCGCCGAGTTCGTCGGAAGAGCGGACATGGTGATCGGCGCCGTGCTTGTCCCCGGCGCGTCCGCGCCAAAGCTGATCACGCGCGAGATGCTGGGCACGATGAAGCCAGGCAGCGTGATCGTCGACATCGCGATCGATCAGGGCGGCTGCGCGGAGACCTCAAGGCCCACCACCCATTCCCATCCGACCTATGTCGTGGACGGCGTCGTGCATTACTGCGTCGCCAACATGCCGGGCGCCGTGGCGCGCACATCCACCTTCGCGCTGAACAATGCGACGCTGCCGTTCACGCTGGCGCTCGCGAACAAGGGCTGGCGCAAGGCGCTGTCGGACGACCCGCATCTGCGCGCCGGCCTCAACATCTGCGCCGGCCACGTCACTTGCGAACCCGTGGCGATCGCCCATGGCCTGCCCTACCTGCCGGCCGAGACGATGCTCTCCTAGCTCATGATCCGGAAAGGCATGCCTCGGGCGAAGACCCGGCCGGCGTGTGGCGCTGCTAAAGCGCTGACAGCACCGCTTTCGTGATGTCGGCGGTGCCGTTGTTTCCGCCGAACTCGTATGGCTTGATGCCGCCGGCATAGGCCTTGTCGACCGCGCGCGCGATCGCCTCGGAGGCCTCGGCGGCGCTCTCCAGGCCATGCTTGTCAGCGAGCCAGTCCAGCATCATCGCTGCCGAGAGGATCATTCCGGTCGGGTTGGCCTTGCCCTGCCCCATAATATCGGGCGCGGTGCCATGGCATGGCTGGAACACCGCATAGCGGTCGCCGATGTCGGCCGACGGCGCCATGCCCATGCCGCCGATCAGGCCTGCGGTCAGGTCGGAGAGGATGTCGCCGAACATGTTCTCCGTCACCATCACGTCGAAATCCCAGGGCCGCCTGACCAGCATCGCCGCGCAGGCATCGATATAAAGGCGGTCCGCCTTCACCTCGGGATGGCGCTGGGCGGCCTCGTCGAACATCTCGCGAAAGAACGCGAAGGCCTTGAAGACATTGGCCTTGTCGACACAGATCAAACCGCCATTGGCGTGGCCGCGCGCTTTGCGGCGCTCGGCGAGACGGAAGGAGAATTCGAACAGCCGCTCCGAGGTCCTGCGCGTGATGACGAGCGTCTCGCGCGCCTCCTCAGGCGTGACGACGCCCTTCCCCATCGAGGCGAACAGCCCCTCGGTGGATTCGCGGATCACGACCAGATCGATGCCGCGCGCATCCGCGCCGACGATCGGGCTCGGCACACCGGGAATGAGCCGCGCCGGCCGCACCCCAGCATAGAGGTCGAAGAGGAGCCGCAGCTCGATCTGCGGCGCGATCTCGGTGTTATCAGGATAGCGCACCGACGGCAGGCCGCAGGCGCCGAGCAGGATCGCATCCGCTTCCTCGCACAGCCGCACGGTGGACTCCGGCATCGACTTGCCGGTCTCGCGATAATGGTTGGCGCCGGCCGGCGCCTCGGTGAAGCGGAATTTGAGGCCCGACCTCGCCTCGATCCTGCGCAGGATTTCGAGCCCCGGCGCCATCACCTCAGGGCCGATCCCGTCGCCGGCGAGGGCTGCGATGTGAAGGGCATTGTTGGCGGACATGGGTTTCCCAGGTGAATGAGAGGAAAGACTTGTGACCGTCGTTGCGAGTGCAAGCGAAGGCACCGTCATTCCGGGGCGCACGAAGTGCGAACCCGGAATTTCGAGATTCCGGGTCCGGTCCTTATGGACTGCCCCGGAATGACGAGCGTCCGATTTACGGCGTCAGCACCGCGCGGCCGACCAGCCGGCCCTTCTGCAAATCGAGCAGCGCCTCGTTGGCTTTGGCGAGCGGCATCGGCGTCACCGGGATCGGCGGGATCTTCTTGGCACGGACGAGGTCGAGCAGTTCCTGCGTCTCACGGAGATTGCCGACATAGCTGCCCTGGATCGCGATGGCCTTGATCGGGATCAGTGGCAAGGCCCAGGGCGCACCGCCGCCGAACAGGCCGACGACCACGAGCTTGCCGCCCTTGGTCAGGCAGTCGAAACCGAGCTGCGTCGTGGCGGCGTTGCCGACCAGATCGATCGCCGCGCGGATCGGTTCGCCGGCTTTTTTCACAAGCTGCTCCAGCGCGTCGGGCGCCTTGCCGTCGACGGTGGCGAGCGCGCCGGCCGCCTCGGCGGCCTCGCGCTTCCTGGCATCGATATCGACCACGATGGCACCCTTGCCGCCCATCGCCTTCAACAGCGACAGCGCCATCAGGCCAAGGCCGCCCGCGCCGAAAATGACGATCGGCGTATTCAGATCCTTCTCAACCTTCTTCAGCGCGCTGTAGGTGGTGACGCCGGAACAGGCGTAAGGGGCGGCGGTGACGGGATCGAGCCCCTTCAGGTTCAACAGATATTTCGGGTGCGGCACCGTCATGTGATCCGCGTAGCCGCCGTCGCAATAAACGCCGAGCGCGTTCGGCTTGATGGCGCACATGTTCTCATCGCCCGCAAGACAGGTCGGGCATTTGCCGCAGCCGAGCCAGGGATAGGCCAGCGCGATGTCGCCCACCTTGAGACCGCCCTTGTCGCTCTCTTTCACGTCGGGACCAAAGGAAACGACCTCGCCGACGGTCTCGTGCCCCATGGTGCGCGGCAACGACACGCCGCGGTCCTTCAGCGACAGCGGCTTGCGGCCATGGCCGAGCTCGTAGCCACCCTCCCAGATGTGCAGATCGCTATGACAAACGCCGGCGGCCTTGACCCTGATGAGCACCTGCGTTCCCGCAGGGCTCGGCGTCGGCTGCTCCACTTCCTTCAGAGGGGCGTTGAAATCGACAACCTGGAAACTTTTCATCGCGTCTCTCCCGCCATTCTTGCTCTTGCGCGGACCTTGCCACACCCCTCCCGTGGGCCAGAGTCTTTTTTACATCAGGGGGTGATGGCAAGCCGCGTACTGGCCGGGCGCCATGAGGCGCAGTTCCGGCACCTCGCTCGTGCAGCGCTGATCGGCGCGCGGGCAACGGGTGCGAAAACGGCAGCCGGAAGGAGGCGCGATCGGCGATGGCGGCTCACCAGCCGCAACCCGTTCGGCCGGCCTCACATCGGGGTCCGGCACTGGGATCGCCGCAAGCAAGAGCGCGGTATAGGGATGCGCCGGGTGAGCAAACAACTGCTCGGATGGTGCGACCTCGCAAAGCCTGCCGAGATACATCACGGCCACCCGGTCGCTGACCGCCTTCACGACGGCAAGATCATGCGCGATGAACAGCAGCGTCAGGCCGTAGCGCGCCTTCATCTCTTCCAGGAGATTGAGGATCTGCGCGCGGATCGACACGTCGAGCGCGGAGACCGGCTCGTCGCAGATGATGAAGTCGGGCTTCAAGACCAGCGCACGCGCAATGCAGATGCGCTGGCACTGACCGCCGGAAAATTCATGCGGCAGGCGCCCGGCGACCAAAGCGGGATCGAGACCGACCGCGTTCAGGACCTCGGCAACAAGCACCTCGCGTTTTGCCGCGTCCTTGACGCCCGCGATCACTAGCGGTTCGGCGACGATGTCGCCGATCCGCCGCCGCGGGTTGAGCGAGGCGATCGGGTCCTGGAAGATGAGCTGCACGCGCTGGCGCGTCCGCCGCAATGCTTCGCCGCGCATCGCGCTCAATTCCTCGCCGTCGAACACCACCCGTCCCGAGACGGCCCGGCGAAGCTGCAGCACCGCGCGGCCGAGCGTGGATTTGCCGCAGCCGGATTCGCCGACGAGCCCCAATGTTTCGCCGCGGGCGACCTGCAGGCTGACATCGGAGACCGCGTGAATGATCTTGGATCCGACTGCATATTCGACCACGAGGTTTTCGACCTTCAGCAGCGGATCGACCGCGTGGAAATGCGAGACGTCCTGCATCACATGACCTCTTGCATCACATGAACTCTCACATCACATGGCCTCGGCGAGCGCGATCGGAATGGGATGGAAGCATGCATATTGGTGATCGGGCGATTCAGCATCTGCAAGCACGGGCTTCTCCTGCTTGCAGCGGCGAGCGGCGTAACGGCAACGCGGCGCGAACGAACATCCACCAAGCGGCCGGGTCGGATCAGGCGGACGCCCCGAGATCGCCGGCAAAGGCGTATGCGGCGCAGCGCCGAGCTTCGGGATCGCAGCGAGCAGCGCCTCCGTATAAGGCATGCGCATTTTCTTGAACAAAACGGCGGTCGGCGCCCGCTCCACGACGCGGCCGGCATACATCACCGCGACCTCGTCGGTCCTGCCCGCGACGACCCCGAGATCATGGGTGATCAGGATCATCGCCATGTGGCGGCGGCGCTGCTCGCGCGCCAAAAGATCAAGGATCTGCGCCTGGATGGTGACATCGAGCGCGGTGGTCGGCTCGTCCGCGATCAGAAGCTTCGGCTCGCAGGACAGCGCGATCGCGATCGCCACACGCTGCCGCATGCCGCCGGACAATTGATGCGGATATTGCAGCAAACGCTGCTCGGGCGCAGGGATACCGACCGCGGCAAGCAGGTCCACGCTGCGTTGCCACGCAGCGTGAGCGTCAAGTTCAAGATGCGCCTGCAGCGTCTCGATCAACTGCGTGCCGATGGTCAGCACTGGATTGAGCGAGGTCATCGGGTCCTGGAATACGACCGCGAGCGAACGCGCGCGCAGTTTCCTCAAAGCGGTCGTATCGCAGCGCGCGAGATCCTGACCATCGAACAGCACGCGGCCGGAGAGTCGCGCCTTCTTCGGCAGGAGTTGCAATATGGCGCGCGACAGCATGGTCTTGCCGCAGCCGGATTCGCCGACAATGCCGAGCGTCCGTCCCGCACCGAGCGCGAGATCGACATGATCCACCGCGCGGAGATTGCCGCGCGGTGTGGGCAGATCGACCGCCACGGCCTCGACCGAGAGCAGCACCGGCCCGCTCACAGCGCGCCCTGCCGCGGGTCTGTCAGCGCCCGCAACGTGTCGCCGATCAGATTGAAGGACAGCACGGTCAGGAACATCGCGATCGCGGGCATGAAGGCAAGCCGCGGCGCGACGTCCAGGCTTTCGCGCCCCTCCCCGATCATGCTGCCCCAGCTCGAGATCGGCGGCGGCACGCCAAGGCCTAAGAACGACAGCGCGCCTTCGACCACGATGGTGACGGCAACAAGGAGCAGGAAGAAAGCGATCAGCGGCGGCATCACGTTCGGCAACAGCTCGCGCAGCAGGATGCGCAGGTGCGTGGCACCCAACGCGTCGGCCGCGATCACGAATTCGCGCCGCGCCAGAGTCAATGTCGAAGCGCGTGCGACGCGCATGAAGGCGGGAATGCCGAGCACACCGATGATGAGCGTCAGGTTGAGGATCGACTGTCCGAGATAGGCGGTCACGGCGAGCGCCAGGATCAGCGGCGGAAAGGCGAGCAGCACGTCCATGGTGCCGACCACCAGCGCCTCGAAGCGGCCGCGGAAGTAACCGGCGAGCAGGCCGAGCGCACCGCCGATCGTCAACCCAATGACCGGTGCGCACAGGCCGACGATCAGCGAGATCCGAGCGCCGAAAATCAGCCTTGCCAGCTCGTCCCGCCCCAGCCCGTCGGTGCCGAGCCAGTGCTCGACCGAGAACGGCGCCCGCCGCTCCAGCATGTCCATCTCGGTCGGGCTCGGCAGCGGCAGGACCGGCGCGAGGATCGCAACCGCAAAGACCAGCGCGATCCATCCGATCGCCACCCAGAACAGCGACCCCAACGCACGCCTGCGCCGCGCCGGTGCGGCGGCGACATCTTCGCTGATGGCAAGCTCAAGCGTGGCCATGGCGGATCCTGGGATCGAGGACGGCGTAGAGCATGTCGACAATGAAATTCATCATCACGAAACCCGCGGCGACCAAGAGCACCACGCCCTGCAGGATGATGAGATCGCGGGTATAGATCGCGCCGACCAGCAGCCGCCCGATCCCCGGCAGCGCGAAGATCGTCTCGACGATGACCGCGCCGCCGATCAGGCGCCCGATATTGATGCCGGTGATGGTGACGAGCGTGAGCGATGAGGGCTTCAGCGCATGCACGAACAGGATGCGCGAAGACGTCAGTCCCTTTGCCTTGGCGAGCGCGATATAGTCTTCCTGCAGCGTCGCAATCATGTCGGAACGCAGCACGCGCATGATGCCCGGCCACTCGGCGAGCGCCAATGTCAGCGCGGGCAGCACGAAGAAGCGCAGATTGGCGGCCGGGTCCTCGGCAAAGGGCACGTAACCGGTCGCCGGCAACCAGCGCAGCTCGACCGCGAACAGATAGATCAAGAGGATCGCGGACAGAAATGTCGGAACCGACAGCATGCTGAACGCGGTCCCTGTCATGAAGCGATCGAACGCACCGCCGCTTCGCGCCGCACAGGCGATTGCGAGCGGAACGCCGATCGCAAGGCCGATCAGCTCGGCGAAGATCATCAGCTCGAAGGAGACCGGCAGCCGTTCGGCCACGGCCTGCAGCACGGTCTGCCCGGTGCGGAAGCTGCGGCCGAAATCGCCTTCCAGCACATGGCCGAGCCAGCCGAGATAGCGCCACCAGATCGGCTGATCGAGCCCCATGTCATGGCGGAGCGCCTCGACCTTCTCCGGCGTCGCCTGGTCGCCCAGGATCACATAGGCGAGATCGCCCGGCAGAAACGACGCGATCAGGAAGGTCAGCAGCGAGACGGCGAGCAGGACCGGCAGCAGATACAGCAACCGTCTGGCGACGAAGCCCAGCATGGAGATCACTCCAGCCACACGTCGGAGACGTCGATCACTCCATGATAGATTTTCGGCAGGCCTTTCAGGCTGGCGGTGGAGATGGCGTAATAGGTGTTCTGGAAGGTCCAGAACCAGATCGCCTCCTTGTTGATCAGCCGGCTGATCGCGCAATAGTCCTCGGTGCGCTTTGCAACGTCGGCCGTGGTGCGGGCGTGCTCCAGCAGCCGGTCGAGTTCGGGATCGGAATAATTGGCGAGCGCGACCGGGCTGCCGGTGTGGAAATTGGCGTACATCTGCGGGTCGGGATCGGCGAGATCGATGATGCGCCACGGCGTCAACTGAAACTGGCGCATGAAGGCGCGCGGCACGATGGTGGCCTGATCGATCTGCTCGATCTCCATGTTGGCGCCGACCTGCTTCCAGAACTGCTGCAGGACCTGGCCGATGGTGCGCCCGCGCGGCGTCGCGGTGACGATCATCTTGAAATCGACCGGCTTGCCATAGTCCGTGATCAGCGCCCTGGCCTTTGCCACATCGGTCGGCAGCGCGCCGTCGTCCTTGCACTTGACCCAGGAGCCATCACCATAAGGATTGGTGGCGGGCCGGCTCAAACCGTTGGTGATCGCCTGCGACATCTTCTTGCGGTCGATCGCCATCACCAGCGCCTGACGCACGCGCACGTCGTCGAACGGCGCCACCTTGGTGTTGAAGGCATAGACCTGCGCACCCGAGCCGGAATAGGCGTGAACGGTCAGCTTCGGATCTTTCAGCGCGCGCTGGATATTGTCGGCATCGTACTCGTCATCCCAGATGAGATCGGCCTCGCCCGATTGCAGGCTCGCAAAGCGTGACTGCGCATCCGGCAGCGGCTTCAGGATGATGCGGTCGAGATGGGGATGGCCCTTGTTCCAGTAGTCCGGATTCTTCTCCAGCAGCATGCGGTCCCCGGCGGTCCATGATTTGAGGATATAGGGCCCGGTGCCGACGGGATTGCGGTTGTAGTCGTCGCCCTTGGTCTTCCACGCGGTCGGCGACTGGATGACGAAATTGGAGCTCTGGAGAGCGATCAGCGACGGCAGGTTAAGTGAGGGATCAATGAGGTTATAGACGACGGTCAGCTCGTCGGGCGCCTGCACGTCATGGATGAAGGAAATATAGAACGCGCAGCGGCATTTGTTGGCCGGATCCTTCTGCCGGTCGAAGTTTTCCTTCACCGCCTGCGCGTTGAACGGCGTGCCATCGTGGAATTTGACGCCTGGCCTGAGCTTGAAGGTCCAGCTCTTGAAGTCTTCCGAGGGTGTCCAGGACAGCGCCAGCTTCGGCTGCGGCTTGCCATTGTCGTCGAGTGAAACGAGCGTGTCGAAGATGGCCGCCGCCGCGGTCTCCGCGGAGGTGTCGAACACGCCGACCTTCAGCGGATCGAAACCGGGAATATCGAGCTCCAGGCCCACCGTGATGCTGCCGCCCTGCTTCTGCGCGTTGGCAGGATTGGTCGGCTGTGCAACGGCAAATGCCGTGACAAGGAAAATTGGCGCAAGGGCGCGCGCAGCGGATGCCGCCTTCATGGATGCCTCCTCCAATCTCGTCACGTCCGGTATTCCGGATCGTCACGACAGATTGGCCGGAATCGCGATCAGCGGCAAGGCGCCCGCACGACACAAACGCGGGAAGGCGCCTTTCCCGGTTAGCTCTCCTCCGCGACCAGCGGCTTGGCAACGCGCGCCGTCATCTCTTCCGAAAGACCTGCCTCTTTAAGTAACGAAGGCGTGTGCTCACCCAGGCCCGACATCCGCGTCCCCGCCGCCACTTTCGCACCCGACATCCGGAACGGCAGATTCAGGACCTTGAACGTGCCGCCGCCATCCTCGACCTCGGACAGCGCACGGCGATGGGCGATCTGAGGATCGTCCAGCGCTTCGCTGACCGTGCGATAGGCCGAGGACGGCACGCCCTCCTGATTCAATGCGGCGAGACATTGCTCCGTCGTCACATTGCGCGACCAGGCTTCGACACCTTCCATCATCTCACCCCAATGGCTGCGGCGATCGGCATAGGCGGCAAAGCGTGGATCACCGATCCATTCCGGATGCCCGATCACCTTCATCAGACCGTGGAAGGTCTTCTCGCTCGCGATCGCGAGCATGACGTAGCCGTCTTTGGTTTCGATCGGGCCGAACATCGGACGCGAGGTCTGCTCCACCTCGAATTGCGACCACTGCAATTCGTTCAAGGTCAGGCTGAGCATCGATTCCAGCATCGACACGTCGATATGCTGCCCGCGCCCCGTGATGGTGCGCTGGTACAGCGCGGCCGAAATGGCGCCGAAGGCATAGACGCCGGTCAGGACGTCGGCATGGTAGATGCCGCAATAATCCGGCCGGTTGCGGCCGGGCTGATAGGCCAGATGGGCCATGTCATACCCGGAGGCCGCGTGGATCACCGGCGCATAGGCCGGTAGCTCGGCCGAGGGCCCGGTCTGGCCATAGCCGGAGATTGAGCAGTAGATCAACTTCGGGTTGAGCGGCCGCAGGGCCTCGTCATCGAGCCGCAGCCTCCGCATCACGCCGGGACGAAAATTCTCCAGGAGGATGTCGGCGCTCGCGACCAGCCGGCGAATCACTTCGGCGCCATCCGGCGACTTCAGGTCGAGCACGAGGCTCTTCTTGCCGATATTGAGCTGACCGAAGGCGGTACTGCAGCCGTTCCGCACCGGCGGGCGCGTCCGCATCGTCTCGCCTTCGACCGTTTCGACCTTGATCACCTCGGCGCCCATATCGGCGAGCATGCGCGCGCAATGCGGACCGGCGATCGTTGTGGAAAAATCGAGCACGCGAAGGCCCGCGAAGCATCCTGTCAAACGGCTCTCATCGTTGTCGCCTAATGTCATCCCTGACGTTCCCTCAAGATTCGTTTGGTTCGTGAATCTAGAATGCAGCCGCTTGACGAGAAAAGCGCGTCCCACCTCGCGTGGGAAGGCGTCGCCCCTGAAAGCCAGGAAACTGGACCCATTCTTGCATATGCGAACCAAGTCGCGCCACGGATGTGAAATTCCCGTGGCGTCCATGTGAAGCGTGGCAGGAACTTTGAGCCGAGAAGCTGGATTAGAGCATGATCCGCGAAGGCATGCCCTTGGGCCGCGGCCCGACGGGCACAAGGCGGAATTCCGAAAAGATCATGCATCATCAAAAACCTAGAGCGCGGTCGCGATTACGCCATCGCGCTCTAAACCGCAAGTTGCCGGGCGCCCTTTGTCCAGGTTCGTGTCAGGGGCGCCGCCATCGACCACGAACTACTCTAACGTTGTACGGGCCGAGGTCTTTTGTTGAGGGTTCTCTTTGTAACCACTGAAATGGACGACTTCGTCCGAGTAGGCGGTCTCGCCGCTGTCTCCGCCGCCTTACCGAGGGCACTGCGCCCTTGGTCCGACATCAGAATTCTGCTCCCCGGCTACCGGGATGTCGTCGAGCAATTCACGCACATTCAGATCGTCGGCCACTGTGCCGCCCGCGGCGAGATGCCGCCCTGCACGCTCGGCCGGGCCGCGACCCGGGACGGGCTGCCGGTCTATGTGTTGCTCTGTCCGCAGCTCTATGACCGGCCCGGCAACCCCTATGGTGATGAGCGCGGGCGGGACTGGCCGGACAACGACATCCGCTTCGCCCGGCTGGCGTCTGCCGCCGCCGAGCTGGCAACCGGCAGCCTGGACAAGAATTGGGCAGCCGACCTGGTTCATGCCAACGACTGGCAGGCCGCGCTGGTCCCTGCCTATCTCGCCTGGAGCGGCGCCAAGCTCCCCTCGATCCTGACCATTCACAACCTCGCCTATCAGGGGCTCTTCCCCAAGGAGTCGCTGCGACGGATCGGTGCGCCGGAGAGCTCCTTCCATATCGACGGGCTGGAGTTCTACGACAAGCTGTCCTTCCTCAAGGGCGGCCTCGTCTACGCCTCGCATCTCACCACCGTCAGCACGACCTATGCCAAGGAGATCACCCAGCCGGAGCTCGGCTGCGGGCTGGAGGGCCTGCTCCGCATGCGGTCGGACCGCGCGCAGCTGACGGGCATCCTCAACGGCATCGATGAAAGCTGGGACCCGCGCTTCTGCGCGCAACTCGCGCAGCCGTTCGGCGCGGGCGACTGGGAAGGCAAGCGTGCCAACGCCGCCTATGTCCGCAAGCAGTTCGGCCTTGCGGTGTCGCGCGGGCCGATGTTCGGGCTGGTCGCCCGCCTGGTGCATCAGAAGGGCATCGACCTCGTGCTATCCGCGGCCGACGAGATCATCGATGCCGGCGGGCAGATCGTCGTCACCGGCACCGGCGAGCCGGAGATCGAGCAGGCGCTGGTCGATGCGCATCGCCGCCGGCCGGACGCGTTCGCCGTTGCAATCGGGTTCAACGACGGCCAGGCGCGGCGCATTTTCGCCGGCAGCGACTTCACGCTGATGCCGTCGCGCTTCGAGCCATGCGGGCTGAGCCAGATGTATGCGCAGCGGTTCGGCTCGCTGCCGATCGGCCACCAGACCGGCGGGCTGGCTGAGACCATCACCGACGGCGAAACCGGATTTCTGTTCGCGCAGCCCTCGATCGAGTCCTTCCTCGGCGGCGTCCGCCGCGCATTCTCGACCTTCGTATCGACCGAACGGCTGGACTCGATGCGCCGCAGCGCGATGGCGCGCTCGTTCAGCTGGGGCCTCTCGGCCGCCTGCTACAGCACGCTCTATCGGAAGACGGTGGCGCCGTAGAGGATGAGCCAAAACGGTCTATTCATTCCGCCGCCTGCATCAGCTCCATTTACTCGTGCAAGAGGGCATCAACCCCGATCGCTGACAAAGTATCAGTGTAGCGCCTCCTGCGGCGGATCATCGTCGGCGATCGCGCGCCAAGCCGCGCCGTCGAGATCATCATATTGACCGCTCTTGAGCGCCCAGAGAAACGCCGCCAAGCCGGTGAGACCGAGCGCCAATGCAAGCGGAACGAGGATGACAAGGACCTCCATCAGGCGCCCTCCTCACTCAAGGCCGGACCGCCCGCAAGGCCTGCTTCCGCTTCGGCCCGCTTCATCTCCACGCCGGCATTGCGCGCCCGCAGCGCGTTCAGCATCACCAGGATGGACGAGCCGGACATGGCGGCCGCGGCGATCAGCGGCGTTACGATACCGCTGATCGCGATCGGCACCGCCAAGACATTATAGCCGACCGCAAGCCAGAGATTCTGCCGCATCAAGTGCAGCGCCTTGCGCGAGAAATCGATCGCCGCCACGACCGGCGCCAGCGGCTTGCCGAGGAACACGAGATCGGCGGTGGACTGGCTCAGATGCGCGGCGCTGATCGGCGACATCGAAACATAAGCGGCCGCAAGCGATGGCGCATCGTTCATGCCATCGCCGACCATCAGCACCTTGACGCTGCGGCGTTTCAGCTCCTCGATCCGGGCGATCTTGTCGGCGGGCGTCACCCCCGCGCGCCACTCGCCGATTCCAAGCGCATTCGCCGCCGCGCGCACGGCGGGCTCGCGATCGCCGGACAGGATCTCGACTGCGATGTTGCGCTGCTTGAGCGCCGAGACCACCGCGCGCGCATCCGGCCGCAAGCCCTGGCGCACCGAGAACAGATATTGGTGCGCGCCCCGGCTGAAACTCACGATGGAGGCTTCAGGGTCGAACAGCGCAACGTTCTCGACCAGTTGCTCTGCGCCGCAGAACGACGGCCGGCCGAGCCTGATCTCCACGCCATCGATCGCGCCGCGCACGCCCTGCCCTGGCTCCTCGACCGCGCCGACCAGCGGGGACTTGGCGCCCGCGGCCTGCGCGATCGCGGCCGCGACCGGATGATGGCTGGAGAGCGCAAGCTGGCCCGCGAGCGCGAACACATCCGCTGGAATATTGGCGGCGTTGACCACTTCAAGCTCCGGCAGGGTCAGGGTGCCCGTCTTGTCGAAAATCACATGATCGGCTTCGGCGAGCCGCTCGATCGCATCGCCCGCGTTGAGCAGGACGCCAGATTTGAACATCGCGCCGGAAGCGACCGTCTGCACGGTCGGGATCGCAAGCCCCAGCGCGCAGGGACAGGTGATGATGAGAACGGCGACACCGGTGACGATCGCATCGTGCCAGCTCGCGCCGGCCAGCACCCAGCCGATCACGGTCAAAAGCGCGGTCGCATGCACGACCGGCGCATAGAGACGCGAGGCGCGATCGGCGAGCCGCCGATAGCGCGAGCGCGCCTGTAACGCGTTGTTCAACAGTCGCGTGATCTCCGACAACAGCGTAGCCTCGGTAGCCGCGGAGACCCGCACCCGCAAGGTGCCGGACATGTTGAGCGAACCGGCATAGACCGCGGTACCCCGCTCGGCCGCGACATGGAGCGTCTCGCCCGTGATCAGGCTCTGGTCGATCTCGGATCGCCCTTCGATGACCGTGCCATCGACCGCGCAGCGTTCGCCCGGACGCAGCAGCACGATGTCGCCGGGATGGATGGCCACGACCGGCACTTCCGCAATCTCATCGGCTCTCACGAATTTCGCCGCCGTCTCAGCCTTCAGCGCTGCGAGATTTCCGGCAACCGCCCGGGTCTTGCGCCGCATGTTCTGATCGAGATAGCGGCCGACCAGGAGGAACGTCAGAAGCATGATCGCGGCATCGAAATAAGCATGTTCCGCGTGGTTGATGGTCTCGACCACCGACATTCCAAGCGCCAGGATGACGCCGATCGTGATCGGCACGTCCATGTTGACGCCACCGGCGCGGATCGCACGAAAGGCCGAGCGGAAGAACGGCTGGCCGGCATAGGCCGCCGCCGGCAGCGCAATCAGGGCCGACAGCCAATGGAAGAAATCGCGCTGCTCGGGCAGCATGTCGCTGACATTGCCGGACCAGACCGGGATCGACAGCATCATCACATTCATGGTCGCGAAGGCCGCGACGCCGAGACAACGCAACAGAAAGCGCGACTGCTCGGCTTCGGTCGCCTCCGCGCTTTCCCTCTCGAACGGATAGGCCTTGTAGCCGAGTTCGGCGAGGCGATCGATGAAGCGCGCGGGATCGAGCGTCCCCTGCTTCCATTCCAGCGCGACGCGGCGGTCGGTCAGGTTGACGCGGGCGAGCGTCACATCGGGAATCGCCGAAAGCCCGCGCTCGATCTTCGACATGCAGCCGGCGCAATTGACGCCTTCCACGGCGAGATCGATATGATTCAGGCCGGAGCCGATATCCTTCACATAGTGGGAAAAATCCCGCATCGCCTGCATGGTGCGGCCCATTCCTCAGTTCAACAGCACACGATTCTTCGACAGGAACATCCGCCGTCCCGCCGCGTCGCCCTCCAGCACAAGGTCCCACTGTCCCGGCGCGATCGAGCGCGCGCTGCCGCGATAGACGCCGATGCCGATTTCAGCAAGCTCGACCGGCATATCGGCGCGCTTGTCGGTGGGGCGTTCGAAGCGGCCCTGGAACTTCAGCCCCGTCATCGGCTTTCCACTCTTGTCGCGCGCCTCGACCTCCAGCGTCGCGCCGCCATCGGCGCCGCGCCGGACATGGGCGTCGACCTGCCAGTGACGCGCGTCCTGATCGTGCGCCGCCATGATCTCCTTCTCATAGCCGAGGCTCGCGGTATAGGCGCTGTCGACGTCGGTACCCGGCAGGGTCAGGATCGCGAGCTTCATCATGGTCACGTTGACGCCGATCACGACGCCGAAAAATGCGATCAGCATCGCGAGCACTTTCCGCCCGGTCAGCGGCTTCGGCGAAGCGGAGGATTGGCGCATGCGAAAAACTCCAGGACGCAGCTACGGTGCCACGAAATTGTCGGTCGCGGAAGCAGCCTCCCCGAGCCCGATATCGGTGATATGGAATGTCACCGGGATCGATCTTTCGGGATTGTCATCCGCAGGCGCGGTCACGAGCACCCGCAGCTCGGCAGTCGCATCGCGCCCGACCACGACCATCGGCCGGTCCGGCGTCACGGAATCGACGCCGACGATATGGACCGTCGCATTTTTCGGACCCTCGATATCGACGGTGACGACGCGGTCGAAGCCGCGCTTGTTGAGCAGACGCACCGTATAGGCGTTGCGGATCGAGCCGTCGCTGAGCTTGACCGCCACCGGGTTGCGGTCGTGCAGCACGTTGACGTCGAGCAGCGAGCGCGTCAGCAGCGCATAGAGCATGATCGCGCCGACGATTACGATGATCGCGCTGTAGACGATCGTACGCGGCCGGACGACGCGGTAGATCGGCGCCTTGCCTTCCTCGCGGCGGTGAATGTTGATGTCGTTGTCATATCCGATCAGGCGCGTTTCCCGGCCGATCTTCCTCATCACGTTGTCGCAGGCATCGATGCACAGGCCGCACTGGATGCATTCGAGCTGCGGGCCGTTGCGGATGTCGATGCCGGTCGGGCAGACCGCAACGCATTGATAGCAATCGATGCAATCGCCGACATGCTCGCCGAGCGCACGCAGCTCGGCCGTCTTCTTGACCGAGGTGCGCTTCTCGCCGCGGTCGTAGCGGTAGGTGACGTTGAGCGCCCATTCATCGGTCAGCGCCGCCTGGATGCGCGGCCACGGGCACATATAGGTGCAGACCTGTTCTCGCATATATCCCGCGAGCAGATAGGTCGTGGCCGTCAGGATGCCGATCCAGACATAGGCCACCATCGGCGCCTGGAAGGTGACGAGCTGCTTCACCAGCGTCGGCGCATCGGCGAAATAGAGCACCCAGGCGCCACCGGTCCACCAGGCGATCAGAAGCCAGATCGAATGCTTGAGCACGAGCTCGGAAATGCGCTCGAGCTTCATCGGATCGGCGGAGGCATCCTTCTTCATGCGCTCGCGCCGGTCGCCCTCGATCAGGCGCTCCACCGCATAGAAGAGATCGGTCCACACCGTCTGCGGACAGAGATAGCCGCACCAGATCCGCCCGCCGACCGCGTTCATCAGGAACAGCGCGACGGCCGCGATGATCAACAGCCCGGTGAAATAATAGACTTCCTGCGGCCACAGCTCGATGAAGAAGAAATAGAAGCGCCGGTTGGGAAAATCGATCAGCACCGCCTGATCCGGCGCGCCGACGCCGCGGTTCCAGCGGACGAAGGCAAGAGATAATAGAGGCCGAGGCAGAATGCCATCAGCCCCCATTTGATTCGGCGGAAGGTTCCGGAAACGCTCTGCGGATAGACCTTCTTGTGGGCCACATAAAGCGGCCCGTCATCGTCGAATTGCAGGACTTCGGGCTTTAGCGGCTGGTTCATGGCTCAAGATCGATCTCGCTGTCGCCGTTGAGCCTAAGCTCAACCGCGGCCATGCAGTTGATCCAGCTCAAAACGAATTCAACTTCGAACCGTCACCATTGCTGCGTCATTTGCCGCCGCCGAGCGAATGGACGTACACCGCCATCGCCTTGATGGTGGCGGGGTCAAGCCGTCCTTCCCAAGCCGGCATCACACCGGCGCGGCCGTTGGTGATGGTGTCGATCAGCGTCGCCTCATCGGAACCATAGAGCCAGATCTTGTCGGTCAGATTCGGCGCGCCGACCTCGGGATTGCCCTTGCCGTTGTCGCCATGACAGGCCGCGCAGTTCTCCGCAAAGATCTTCGCGCCCTCCGCCGCGTTAAATCCCGCGCTCGTGGAGAGACCCGACAACGACCTCACATAATTGGCAACGGTGACGATCTGCTCCGGCTTCAGAACGCCGTCCTTGCCGAAGGCGAGCATCTGGCCCTCATGCGTCTTCGGATGGCCGGACCGCGCCCCATACTGGATCGTCTGCATGATCTGCTCGAGCGTGCCACCCCAGAGCCAGTCGTCATCGTTCAGGTTCGGATAGCCTTTCGCGCCTGCCGCGCCGCTGCCGTGACAGGGCGCGCAGTTGTCGCCGAACACCGTCTTGCCGCGGGCGCGGGCGAGCGCGAGCAAGGCGGGGTCCTTCTCGATATCGGCCAGCGAGGCCGCGCCAAGCGCGAGCATCTTCTCGCCGCGGATCTTCTCCAGATTGGCAAGCTCATCCCCCACCGCCGCTCTCGACGAATAATGCAGGATGCCGGTGGTATTGCTCGATATCAGCGGCCACGCCGGATAGACGATCCAATATCCGATCGCCCAGACGATGGTGAGATAGAAGGTGGTCAGCCACCACCGTGGCAGCGGCGTGTTCAATTCCTTGATGCCGTCCCACTCATGACCTGTCGTGGTCTTGCCGGAGACGCTGTCGAAATCGCCATGATCGGTCATGATCTGTCAGTCCTCCCGCAACGGCATTTTCGCCGCCTCGTCGAAAGCGGCCTTGTTGCGAGGCCAGAGCGCGCAAGTCACAATGGCGAGAAAGATCGCGACGAACAGCGGCGTCCACAGCGTCGTCACGAAATCCGTTGCGAGATTCTGAACCGTTATGATGGCGCGCATGGTTTGAGGCCTTCTCAGCGCAGATTGGCTTTTTCATTGTAGATCTTGAAATCGACGAGCGTGCCGAGCATCTGCAGATACGCGATCAGCGCATCCATCTCGGTCGGCGCACCGCCCTTGCCGTCGAAATTGCGCACCGCCGCCTTCGGATAGCGCTTGGCGAAGGCATCAGCGCCCGGATTGTCCGGATCGGCCTGTGCCTTGAGATCGGCGACAGCGTTGGCGATCTCGTCGTCGGTATAGGGCACGCCGAGCGCGCGCAGCGTGCGCAGATTGTCGGCCGTCACTGTCGTGTCGATCTCCGTCTCCTTGAGGAAGGGATAGCCGGGCATCACCGATTGCGGGACGATCGCGCGCGGATTGGTTAGATGCGTCACGTGCCAGTCGTCGGAATATTTGGCGCCGACCCGCGCCAGATCAGGCCCGGTCCGCTTCGATCCCCATTGGAACGGATGGTCGTACATGCTCTCGGCGGCGAGCGAGAAATGACCGTAGCGCTCGACCTCGTCGCGCAGCGGACGGATCATCTGCGAATGACAGAGATAGCAGCCCTCGCGGACGTAAATGTTGCGGCCGGCGAGCTCGAGCGGCGTATAGGGGCGGATGCTATCCACCACCTCGATCGTGCTCTTCAGGTAGAACAGTGGCGTGATCTCGACCAGGCCGCCGATGGCGATCACCAAAAGAATGCCGACGACCAGGATGATCGAGTTCTTCTCAAAGACTTGGTGTCTTGCCCAGAAAGACATGTGCTTTGCTCCTCATTCCGCCGGCTGAAGAGCGACGGGCGCCTGCACTTCCGCCTCGCCGACGCGCACCGTCATCCAGAGATTGTAGGCCATGATCAGCGAGCCGATCAGGAACAGCGCGCCGCCCGCGGCACGGATGATGTAGAAGGGATGCATCGCCTCGACGGTCTCGATGAAGGAATATTCGAGGAAGCCGAGCGAGGTATAGGACCGCCACATCAGGCCCTGCAGGATGCCGGACACCCACATCGCGGAGATGTAGAGAACGATGCCGAGCGTCGCCGTCCAGAAGTGCCAGTTGACGAGCTTCAAGGAATAAAGCCCCTTGCGATTCCACAGCCAGGGCACCAGGCAATACAGTGCGCCGAAGGAAACGAAGCCGACCCAGCCGAGCGCGCCCGAGTGTACGTGGCCAATGGTCCAGTCGGTGTAGTGGCTGAGCGAGTTGACCACCTTGATCGACATCATCGGACCCTCGAAGGTCGACATGCCATAGAAGGCGACCGACACCACCAGCATGCGCAGCACGGGATCAGTGCGCAGCTTGTCCCAGGCGCCGGACAGCGTCATCAAGCCGTTGATCATGCCGCCCCAGGAGGGCATCCAGAGCATGATGGAGAAGGTCATGCCGAGCGTCTGCGCCCAGTCCGGCAGCGCCGTGTAATGCAGATGGTGCGGTCCGGCCCAGATATAGAGAAAGATCAGCGACCAGAAATGGATGATCGACAGCCGGTACGAATAGATCGGCCGCTCCGCGCGCTTGGGAATGAAGTAGTACATGATGGCGAGGAAGCCGGCGGTCAGGAAGAAGCCGACGGCGTTGTGGCCATACCACCACTGGAACATCGCGTCCTGGACGCCGGCCCAGGCGACATAGGACTTCGAGCCCACGATCGACACCGGCAGCGCCGGATTGTTGCCGAGGTGAAGCACCGCGATGGTGACGATGAAGGCCAGATAGAACCAGTTGGCGACGAAAATGTGCGGTTCCTTGCGCTTGACGATCGTCAACAGGAACACAAGCAGATAGACCACCCAGACGATGGTCAGCCACAGGTCCGCGTACCATTCTGGCTCGGCATACTCCTTCGACTGCGTGACGCCAAGCAGATAGCCGGTGCCGGCGACCAGGATGAAGAAGTTATAGCCGATGACGACAAACCACGGCGCGAGATCGCCGGCAAGACGGGTCCGGCAGGTCTTCTGAACGACGTAGAACGAGCTTGCGACCAGGACGTTGCCGCCGAACGCGAAGATCACCGCCGAGGTATGAAGCGGACGCAGACGCCCGAAACTCGTCCACGGCAAATCGAAGTTCAGCGCCGGCCACGCGAGCTGGCATGCGATGATGAGCCCGACCGTGAAGCCCGCGATCCCCCAGAACACCGCCATCACGGCGGAGAACTTGATCGGACCTATGTTGTAATTGGGCCGGCCATTGATCTCCTGCGGCGGCAGTTCCGCCGGACGGTCGAAATAGCGATTGAGGATCACGAAGACCGACGCGAGGCTGGCGGCCGCGAACAGCGAGGCATGAAATGCGAAGGGCGCATCAACCGCCTTCGCCGCGGCGATGGTGCAGAGGAAGGTTGTAGCGGCAAAGACCAGCGACAAGCCGCTTTCGCCGATGGTCATGGTTTTCGAGTTCGGGGCCTGGCTCATGCGGATTCTCTCAAGCAGTGGCTAGCGACCATAAAGATCACACTCTCCTTTGGTGCGATTTGATCCGGATCAAGCGTGTCGACTTTGAAAGTCCCGATTTGTGGACGACGCAAGAAGATGCGCGGCGTTCGCGCCGGACGACGATGAATCGAACGGATGACGCGGCTTCGGTCGCTCAGTCTTTGGCAGTCACCGCAAGCGCCCTGAGGATGTCCTCGCGCGCGATGATGCCCGTCAGCCGGCTGTCGCCATCGAGGACCGGAATACTACGGATGCGATGCTCGACCATGAGCTGGAGCACCCGGGTCAATTTGGTATCCGGGCGGACGTAGATGAAATCCGAGGTCATCAGGTCGGCCACCGTCCGGCCCATCAGATCGCCGTAGCGCGGAACCATCTGACTAGGCGTGAAAGCAAAGCACTTCAGCATGTCGAACTTGGTCACGATGCCGGCGATCTGGCCGTCTTCCTCGACCGGATAGGTGTTGAAATCGTCGCGGTCGAACATGGCGCCGAGCTCGCGCACCGTCAGCTCGCGCGTTACCGTGGTGACGGCGCGAGTCATGTAGTTTCCGGCCGTTTCCTCAAGAAATCTGTACATGGCACGCCCTCGTTGTTTGGCGCGATCTAGTGGGACAGCAGGACGCAGCGGGTGGACTGAGTGAGAAGATGCTCCGTCATGCCGCCGAGGACAAGCTCGCGGAATCGCGAATGGCCATAAGCACCCGCAACGATCAGCCGGGCTCCGACCTCGCCTGCGATGTCGTCGAGCTGCATGGTGGCATCTTGGCTCTCGTTGTTCTCCGACACGCGCCCGGCGGCCGATACACCATGACGCGACAGCCAGGCCACGACGTCCCGCACGCGCGCTTCCGCAGACAATCGATCGTCGCCTTTCTCTAGCACTTCGGCGACGGTGACCTCCTTCGCCTTGCGCAGCAGGGGAAGCGAATCGGCGACCGCCCGCCTCGCCTCGGCCGTGTCTTTCCAAGCGACCAGAACGCTGCGCAGATCGAACCAGTTGACACCATCCGGCGCCACGAGAAGCGGCCGGCCGGCCTGCATGACCAGATCCTTGGGCGCTGACACTGCGAACACATCGGAGAACGCCGGATTGAGCCCGCCGCTGACGATGATATCGGCGCAGCGGGCCTCGCGCAGAATGAAACGCGCCGGAAAATCGATGGCGCTGCGCCACTCGACCTGCTTGGAACGGTGCCTGGTCGCCTCGCGAAACTGCGCCTCCAGTTCAGACAGCCGCTTCCTGATCGATGCCTCGCCCTGATCGATCAGATCTTGCGCCAGCTCTCCGTCGGTGAAATAGAGCGGCGGGGCGAATTGCGCGGCGGCAATTCCAACGATCCCGGCTTCGAACCGCTCGGCGAGCTCGCCTGCCACATCAAGCCGAGCCTGGTTCGGCTGATCAAAGGCCAGACAGACCATGACGGTCGCATATGTCATCAAAGCTCTCCGCGGCATTTCCTTGCGTCTTGATGCTTAGACGCAAAATCGCGGCGCGAGATGAGATAGATCAAACAGTCCTTCGGGTGTTACCGGCATGCGAGCCGCCGAAGCTCTGTCAAAACCCACCGTGACGGCAGCCAAATACTTGCGTCCGGACGTGCCTTGCGCGAAATTCTGAATCTGACACTAAAGTTTAACTGGGCCACGTCCTTCCTGGCGGGCGATCCTGTATAGGATCGACGAGTGGAAGCCTCGGTTCAGGCCGTTTGACAGCGAAAGATCGAATTGAGAGCTCAGGCGTGACCAGCATCGTTCAACCTTCCGCCGACAGCGGACACGAGCATTTCCGGCTGCGAATCGAAGGGTTCGGCGTTGGCACCTGGGATTTGGATCTCGCAACCCTTGAACTGGAATGGTCCGACGCGGCGCGGAACCTATTCGGCGTCCCCCGCGGCCAGGCGATCACTTATGAGGCGTTCCTCGCGCTGCTCGAGCCGAAGGACCGCGAGCGCACAGAGCGTGACATCAAGCGAGTGACCGCGGGCGACGGCGGTCTCGACGTTTCCTTCAAGGTGAGCTGGCCGAGCGGCCGCGGCCAGTGGATAAGGGCGCGCGCCGGCCTCATCAAGGACGAGACCGGGGCCCCGCGGCATCTCAGCGGAATTTTTCTCGATATCGGCGAGGAAAAACAGCTCGAAGAAACGCTAAAGACACGAGAAAGCCATCTGCGCTCGATTCTCGATACTGTGCCAGACGCGATGATCGTGATCGACGGCTACGGCATCATTCAACTCTTCAGCACCGCGGCGGAGCGGCTGTTCGGCTATGCCGAGCAGGAGGCCGTCGGCAAAAACGTCAGCGGGCTGATGCCCGAGCCTGACCGGTCACGCCATGACAGTTATATCGCGCGCTACCGCTCCACCGGTGAGCGGCACATCATCGGAGTCGGCCGGATCGTGACCGGCAGGCGGCGCGACGGGACGACCTTCCCGATGCACCTCTCGATCGGCGAGATGCAATCGGAAGGCAGTGTCTATTTCACCGGCTTCGTGCGCGACCTGACCGAGCACCAGCAGACCCAGGCGCGATTGCAGGAGCTGCAGTCGGAGCTCGTTCATGTCTCACGCCTGAGCGCGATGGGCGAGATGGCGTCCGCGCTCGCACACGAACTCAATCAGCCGCTCGCAGCCATCAGCAACTACATGAAGGGCTCTCGCAGGCTGCTTTCGGGAAGCACGGATGCCAACGCGGCAAAGATAGAGAATGCGATGGACCGCGCCGCCGAACAGGCGCTTCGGGCCGGCCAGATCATCCGACGCCTGCGCGACTTCGTTTCGCGCGGAGAATCGGAAAAGAGGGTCGAAAGCCTGTCCAAGCTGATCGAGGAGGCAGGCGCGCTGGGCCTTGCCGGCGCGCGTGAGCAGAACGTGCAGCTTCGCTTCAGTTTGAACCCGGAGGCCGATCTGGTCCTGGCCGACCGGGTGCAAATTCAGCAGGTGCTGGTAAACCTGTTCCGCAACGCTCTGGAAGCGATGGCGCATTCAACGCGGCGCGAGCTGATCGCCACGAACACAAAGGTCGCCGACGACATGATCGAAATCGCGGTGTCGGACACGGGAACGGGCTTCCATGACGACGTCAAGCCCAACCTGTTCCAGACTTTCTTTACGACCAAGGAGACCGGCATGGGGGTAGGACTATCGATCAGCCGCTCCATCATCGAGGCCCATGGCGGGCGAATGTGGGCGGAAAACAACGATCTGGGGGGCGCGACCTTCCGCTTCACATTGCCCGCCGCTATTGACGAGAATTGATCCATGCCGAGCAAGGGAAAGGTCTACGTCATCGACGACGACGAGGCGATGCGGGACTCGCTCAACTTCCTGCTGGAATCGACTGGCTTCGACGTCGTCCTGTTCGAAAGCGCGCAGAACTTTCTCGATGCCCTGCCCGACCTCGCATTCGGATGCGTCGTATCCGACGTGCGCATGCCGGGCATCGATGGCATCGAGCTTTTGAAGTGCATGAAAGCCTCGCGCAGTCCGTTTCCGATTGTCATCATGACCGGACATGGCGACATTCCGCTCGCGGTCGAGGCCATGAAGCTCGGCGCGGCCGACTTTCTGGAGAAGCCGTTCGGGGACGACCGGCTGGTCGCAATGATCGAGACGGCCATCCGTCAGGCGGAACCCACCGCCAAGAGCGAGGCGCTCACGCAAGACATCGCGGCGCGGATCGCAACGCTCAGTCCCCGCGAGCGCCAGGTCATGGACGGTCTGGTCGCAGGCCTTTCCAACAAGCTGATTGCCCGCGACTACGACATCAGCCCACGCACCATCGAAGTCTACCGCGCCAATGTGATGACCAAGATGCAGGCCAACAGCTTGTCAGAGCTGGTGCGGCTTGCGATGCGCGCCGGATCGGTCAACGATTGAGTTAAATCAAGAACGATGACCGTTATGCATGCTAGTTGTAAGGATCATGATTCAGATCGGCTCACAACAGGCATATCAAGCCATGCCGCCGCCCGCCAAGCTGATGGTTTACGTGGTGGACGACGATGCGGGTGTGCTTGGCTCGTTGCGCTTTCTTCTGGAGACGGACGGATTTGCCGTTCGAACCTTCCGGAGCGGCGCTGCCGTGTTGAACGCGGCTCCGCCGACCGACGCCGACTGTTTCGTGGTCGATTACAAGATGCCCGATATGAATGGCATCGATCTGATCGGCAAGCTCCGCAATCGCGACATTACCGCGCCGGTGATTCTCATCACGGGTTACCCTGATGCGAACATCTCGGACCGCGCGGCGGCCGCGGGCGTCAAGCATGTGCTGCGCAAACCGCTGCTGGATGAAAGCCTTGTCAAGCAGATCCGGGGCGCGATCCAGGAAGCCCACCCCGAGGGCGACCTCCGGGATTCTACGTAAGTAACGCTCCCTAGGTGACCCTCCTTAAGATATCGCGCTGAATTTCCGACAGCGTGGTTTTTACGTACCAACCGATCATCGCCGCAACGGAGATGGTCTCATGCTCACCCAGTCGCTCAGCACCCCAGTCATCGGCAGCAATATCAACCCTGCTGTCCGTCCCATCACCGATCACTTCGGAGCGATTGCAGGGCATGCCGGTCTGGTTGGCAGCGAGTTCAGCTACAAAAAGGATGAGGAGATTTATGGCGAGGACGAGCCGGCGGAATATGTCTACCGGGTGATTTCCGGCGCCGTTCGCAGCTATAAGCTCTTGTCCGACGGACGGCGCCAGATCGGCGCGTTCCATTTGCCCGGCGACGTCTTCGGACTGGAGTCGGGTGCCACGCACCGGCTGGCCGCCGAGGCCATTATCGACACGACAGTGCGCCTGGTGAAGCGCCGCAGCCTCGAAAAGGCCGCCGGCGTCGACGTTCAGCTTGCGCGGAAGCTCTGGGCGATCACCGCCGGCGAGTTGCGTCATGCCGAAGATCACATGCTGCTGCTCGGACGCAAGACCGCGATGGAGCGCGTCGCTACATTTCTGCTGGAAATGGATCGCAGGCTCGCGGTCGCCGGGATGATGGCGCTACCGATGTGCCGCCGCGATATCGGAGATTACCTCGGCCTCACCCTGGAAACCGTCTCGCGGGCGCTTTCGCAGCTCCAGACCCAGGGCGTCCTGGGCTTTTCCGGCGCGCGCCAAGTGCAACTCCGCAACCGCGACCGGCTGCGCGACATGGAAGCTTGCGAGTAGGGGCGCACTCGATCGCGCGTGACGCATCAGCGATCAGGAGCCCCTCTATCGCGCGCTTCGCCGCGTTTCCGGCATCAAGAGGACAACCCCGACGAAGCCCACCGCCGCGATGCCTGCGAGTCCGAGAAAGGCGACATTGCTTCCGAAGCTGTCGCTGACATAGCCGGCGAGCACCGTCGAGAGCGAAGCTCCGATCCCGGTCGCGGTGCCGACAATGCCCTGGGCAAGATTGAAGTGGCCGCTGCCGAAGGCGACGTCGGCCACGATGAGCGGTACCATGACGGCGAACACGGAAGCCGTGATGCCGTCGAACACCTGTACGAGGACCAGCACGTAGGGATCGCGAACCGTCGCAAACAACAGCCCTCGAATCACCAGCGCGCCAAAACCAATCAGCAACAGCGGCCGCCGCCCCCAGGCCTGCGCCTTGGCGCCCACCGACGGCGACAGCAACGCGACGATCGCCTGCGGCACAATAATACAGGCCGCGATCAGGACCGGCGCCCACTGGCTCGACCTTGTCGTCACGACGCCGGCCATCAGTGGCAGCATCGCGGCGTTGGCGAGCTGCAACAGCAAGATGCTGCCGGCAAAGATCAAGAGCGCGCGTTGCCGTATCAGGTCTAGAACGCTCGTCGATCTCCGGTCCGGCGCCTCGCGTGGAACGGAACCGTGGGCCCGCGCAATGTCGATCTCGGCTTCCTTGATACGGGAGAGCGCCAGCAGGGTCGGAATGGCCAGGAAAAACGAGACGAGAAACACGCTCCTGCTGGAGACCAGATAGCCGACGGTGCCCATGACGGCGGCAGCGACGCCATTGCCCAGCGAGGCGAAGCGGGCGTTGCGGCCGAGCCGTTCGCTGATGGCCTGCGGCCCGACCAGACCGAGGCTGATCGCGGCAATCGCCGGACCCAGCACACAGCTCGCCGCGGCATGCAGGGTCGCGGCCGAAACCACGACCGGAAAGATCGGCCACAACGCATAGGCCAACGCACTGCAACCGATGGCTACAATCGCCCATGCAGCAACCACCCGCTCGGAGCGCGCCGCATCGACGATCGCGCCGCCAGGCACCTGCCCGATCAGGCCGACCACTCCGCCGATCGACAGCACAAGGCCGATTTCCGCCTGCGTCCATTTTTGCGTCGTCAGGTAGACCGCGATGAAAGGACCGAACCCGGTCTGGACGTCGGCGAGGAAGAAGATGAACCAATCGAGCCCGCGCAGGCTCTGTCGCGAGGGCGCGGGCATTTGCGGGGCGGCCTTGGGCTCCGGAATCATTGGCGCAACATCGCTACCGGCGATCGGTCTTGGGCGATGACCGTCGTCAGACTGCTGCAGCGATCGGAACGGGCGCGCAACCAGTGTGCCTCTCCGCTTTTCCAACTATCGTTCGAACGTGAACCTTCCGAACCCCAATCCCCCTCTCCCCTCCGTCAACAGCAGCATCTCAAAGCGTGATCCTGAAAATACCTGGCCCGCACTCGGCTGGCGAGACGTGGCGTTTTACCGGCAAGATCATGCTCAAAAAAAAACAGCTATATCGCGGTGGTCATTGAACCAAATTTCATCGCGCTCTAGTGATCAAATTGCAGCGGTTCCAAACTGCCGGCCGCTCCCAGCACCACGATCGGCGTATCTTCCTTGTACTCTGGTGCCGCCTTAACCTGTTCCTTGGTCAATTCGAGCGTGATTCTGGCGCCTTTGTTGGCGACTTGGCCGAAATGCAGCGCGTTCCACTCGACGACGATCTTCCGGCTGCCGACGCCAAGAAAACCGCCGAAGTCGATCACGGCGGCGCGGACGACCCCGGCACGATCAACGATCACATCGACGATGCGTCCCATATCCTCGTCGGTCGGACTGCGGACATCGCGGCCGAGCACACCATGCGCTTCCTTCGGGGCGATGATGGTGACGGAAGGCGGCGGAGCCGGAGGCGGCTCTTTGGCCGGCGCTTCCTTCGGTGTTGCGGAGGGAGTCGGTTGCGGCTCGTTTTGAGCGTGAGACGCAACCGCCGCACCAGCGAGGAAACAGGCTGCCAAGAGAATGAACCAGCGTTTGCTGCGCATGCGTCCTCCCTGCGACTCGAACGCCGCTTGTTAATGCGCCAATACGATGGACACCTGAATCTTGCCGCGCCTGCGCAGCACCTCAAGCGACACGTCATCGCCGTGACGGGTGATACGAAGGTCGACCGTCGAAGACCCGAGCCGCAATTGACGCAGGATGACCTCGTTGAGAAATGCAGGCAGATGCGGATTGCGCAGCCGGATTTCGCAGCGTTCCGCGTCGAACTCAAGCCCGAGCGCCGCCTCCAGCAGCGTGAACGGCGTCGCGCTGGCCCAGGCCTGCGGCGCGCAGGCGACAGGATAGAGCGTCGGCCCGCGATTCATTTCGCGCCGGAAGCCGCAGAACAGCTCGGGCAGACGCCGCAGGTCCATATAGGTTGCGGCGTCGAACAGGCCCCTGAACAGCTGCTCGACCGAGCGCGTCAGGCCATAGCGCGCGAAGCCGAGAGCGATCAGCGCGTTGTCATGCGGCCAGATCGAGCCGTCATGATAGGACATCGGATTGTAGCGCGCCTCGCCGCGCGCCACGGTGCGGATGCCCCAGCCGGTGAAGAAATGCGGCCGCATCAGCTCGGCCGCAACGATGCGGGCCCGATCCTCGCGGATCATCCCGCTGAACAGCAGATGCCCGGCATTGGACGAACGCACCCTGCAGGGCTGCTTGTCGCCATCGAGAGCCAGCGCATAGGTGCCGAGCTCGTCGCACCAGAAGGCCTCCTCGAAGCGCTCGGCAAGCCGCTGCGCCGCCGCTTCGAGCTCGTGCGCGAGCTCGTGTTTGCCAAGCCGTTGCGCGCAGCGCGCCGCCAGTCGCTTGCCGGCAAAGACATAGCCCTGCACCTCCGCGAGCGCGATGTAACCTTCCGCCAGCCGGCCGTCGGCATGAAAGATCGCGTCGTAGGAATCCTTCCAGCCCTGATTGGCGAGCCCCTGTTCGGAAGCGCGTTGATATTCGACGAAACCGTCCTTGTCCGGATCGCCGGCGCCATCGATCCAATGCAGCGCCGCCTCGATCGCGAGCCAGAGCTCGATAAGCGTCTGTTCGTCGCCGGTCCGTTCGACATAAAGCCCGGCGAGCAACACGAAGAGCGGCGTGGCATCGACACTGCCGTAATATTGCGCGAACGGCACCTCGCGCAACGCGGCCATTTCCCCGCCGCGCATTTCATGCAGGATCTTGCCGGGCTGGGCGTCGGCGAGCGGATCGACCGACTTGGCTTGATAAAACGCGAGCCGCTTCAACACCCCGCACGCGATCCGCGGATCAATCCACAACATCTGCAGGGCGGTGATGAGACCGTCGCGGCCAAAGGTCGTCGAGTACCAGGGGATGCCCGCATAGGGGTATCGGCCCTGCGCCGTTTCCGTCATCAGGATGTTGAGGTCGGCCATCGAGCGGCACAGCACCTCGTTGAAAATATCGTTGGACGTCTCGATGCTGGCCATGCCGGCAGTCGAACGCCGCATCTCGCGGCGATGGGCCAGCAAGCCGGCAAAGAACCGCGACGGCTTTAGCCTGGATGACTTGTTGCACGACACCGCAACGAACAGCGAACTGATCTGCTGCGGCTCGAGATCGAAGTGATAGGTCGCGGTGTTGACGGCAAGCCTTGTCGGCTGCGGGTCGAAATACAGCGCGGTGGTCCGCGTCACGCCGTCGAGCCCCCTGTAGTCGAGCGCCACGTCGGCAGGACCGAGCAGCTTTGCCGAGCCGATGCCCCGGCGCGTACGCTTCTCGCCACGCACCTCGAAGAGATCGGCGAAATCGCTGTCGAACAACAGCGTCAGGTCGAAACTTGCCCGGCGATCACCGTGATTCTGCAGGCCGATCCGCTGATAGGCCGTCCCGCGCCAAAGGAAGATCGTGCGCACGATGTGCAGCATGTCCTTCTGCAACACGATGCGGCCTTGATGATAGATGTCCGGGTTGGTGAGGTCGACGTTCAACGTGGAATTGTCGTCGCGAAGGTTGGAGCCGAGCAACAGCGGCTGCAGCTCGTCAAGCACCAGCTCCAAGCGCGCGAGATAGCGCGTGTCGGAGTTGAACAGCCCGTCGGGGCCGCCGGCAGAGGCTCCGATGTCGCCGTGACTGTCGAGCACGATGAAGGTGTCGTCGTGCTTGAGCGAGCGCCGCGGACGCGCCGCGGGTCCGGTCATCGGAATGTAGAACGGCTGCTCCGCGACCAGTTCGACCGTTTGCGACGTCGAGATGAATTGCGTGACGACTTCGGTTGACATGCTGACCTCGATCGGTTGGCGCAGGCGCGCTCAGCGAAACGCAACCGAACTCGCAATGTACCTTAAGTTTACGCGGCGAATTTCGCCAGCCGGCTCATTTCCTGAGTCACCAGCTCGCGATAAGGCCCCTGCCCCTGCATCAAGCGATCGGGCGAGCCATCTTCGATGATCTTGCCCGCCTTCAATACCACCACCCGATCGAAATTGCGCAAGGTCGCAAGGCGATGGGCGATGGCGATCACCGTTCGACCACGCATCAAGCGGCCGAGCGCCTCGCGGATCGCTTCCTCGGACTCGCTGTCCAGCGCCGCAGTCGCCTCGTCGAGCAGCAGAATCGGCGCATCCTTGAGGAAAGCCCGCGCTATCGCAATCCGCTGCCGCTGCCCGCCGGAAAGCTTGACGCCGCGGTCGCCGACCATGGTGTCGAGCCCCTCGGGCAGCTGTTCGACGAAATCGCAGCGCGCCGCGATCGCAGCGCGCAACACCTCGTCGTCGGTGGCGTTCGGCCGGCCGTAGCGGATGTTCTCCATGATCGAGCGATGAAACAGCGAGATGTCCTGCGGCACCACCGAGATCGCCTGTCGCAGGCTCTGCTGCGTGACCATCGCGATGTCCTGGCCGTCGATGGTGACACCGCCTTGCTGCACGTCATAGAACCGCTGCAGCAGCGTGAACAGGGTCGACTTGCCGCCGCCGGACTGGCCGACCAGCCCGACCCGCTGTCCAGGTTGCAGCCGCAGTGTGAAATGATCGAATATTTTCGGCCCGTCCGGATAATGGAAAGAAATGTTGTTGAAGGCGATCGCCGCGCCGCTGCGGACCAGCGCCTCCGCTTCCGGATGATCACGCAATTCATGCGGCTGCAACAGCGTTGCGATCGCCTCCGTCATCCGCGCGACATGCTGGGTCACGTCGACCAGCGCTACCGCCAGATCGCGCGTCGCACTCAGAATGGAGAGGCCGAGCGTGCAGACCAGCACGACGTCGCCGGTGGTCGCCCCACCCTGCTGCCACAGGCTGATCACCCAGGCGAGCAGCGCGATGATCAAGGCGACCGTGACCGCCGCATGAGTCAGCCGCAGTTTCTCCAGATAGCGCAGGCTGCGCCCGCGCGCCGTGACCTCGCGGTCGACCGTCGCGTCGAAGCGGTCATGCTCATGGCTCAAGCCACAAAATGCCCGCACCAATGGCATATTGTTGATGACATCGATCATCTCGCCATCGACGGCCGCGGCCTTGCTGGCGAAATCGTCATGAAGCGGCTTGCCGGCGGCCGCCAGGCGGAACATCGCTACCACCATGCCGCCAGCGATCAGAATCAGGACCGTTGCCATAGGCAGACTCACTGTCCCAATGAAGGAGATTGCCACAATCGTGGCGACACACGGCGGCAACACGTTCCAGACAAACATGTTCTCGACGGTAAAAATGGCATTGGACGTCGCGGTGATGCGGCTCGTCAGCATTCCCGGCAGCCGCTCGGAGAAATAGCTCGGCGCATGTCCGGTCAGATGACGAAACATGTCGCGCCTGAGATCGCCGGTCACGCCGACAAAGGTAAAGCTCGCAACCCAGCTCGCAATCCGCCACAGAAAATTGTCCGCGGCGATGAGCGACATGAGCAGAACGAATGCCAGCCATACGTTGTTTGCGTGAGTGGGCCCTGCGGACAGGGTGTCGACGAGGTTCTTCACGCCATATTGAGTGCCCACTGAACAGGCAACTGCCGCGACAACAGCGGCCAAAATAGCCAAATGCGATACACGCCGCTGGCGCAGATAGCGCAGGACAAAGTGAAAAGGCCGATGCGCATATCCAGATAGTTGGTCCATTTGCCGAAATACCCCTCACAAAAGCAGTACACCCATCGCGTCCGCATTTGAACAACCGACGCGTCAACCCGGTTCCCATCGCAGTGCATTGCTTCGCAACAATTTCAGCAATATCGCGGGTCACAAGACTTTGCTTGGAGGTGTTGTCATCAGCATGGCCGTTATCAAAGAAGTAAGCTTTGTGGCAGGGAACTTCGCAAATGCGGGAACGTTCCTTGTTAGGCATGCCTATGCCAATGCGGGATGGGGGCTATTTCCATGATCACAAAAAGGAGATTATGAGATGCGCATCGCGCAGGTGGCTCCGCTCACGGAGGCCGTTCCACCCAAGCTGTATGGCGGCACCGAACGCGTGGTGCATTGGTTGACCGAAGAACTGGTGGCCCTGGGACAGGATGTCACGCTGTTCGCCAGCGGAGATTCAAGGACGTCGGCGAAACTGGACGCGACATGGCCAAGGGCGCTGCGCCTCGATGGCGCAGTCCGCGATCCCTACGCGCTGCATATGGTAATGTTGGAGCGGGTGCGGCGGAAATGCGACGAGGAAGAGTTCGATTTCATCCACTTCCATCTCGACTACTTCCCATTCTCACTATTCTACCGTCAGCCGACGCCGTTCGTGACGACGCTGCACGGCCGGCTCGATCTGCCTGAGCACCAGCCCGTGTTCTCCACCTTTTCCGACGTGCCGGTGATCTCGATCTCCAATGCGCAGCGCCGGCCGGTGCCGCAGGCGAAATGGGTGCGCACCATCTATCATGGCCTGCCCGAGACTTTGCTGACGCCGAAGCCGTCGACGCAGGACTATCTCGCGGTGCTCGGCCGTATCGCGCCCGAGAAGGGCGTCGACCGTGCCATCAAGATCGCGATGCGATGTGGTATCCCGTTGAAGATTGCCGCCAAGGTCGATCGCGCCGACCAGGACTATTACGACCAGCTCATTTCACCGCTTATCACCGGCAATCCGCTGGTCGAATATATCGGCGAGATCAGCGACAACGAAAAATCGGAATTTCTCAGCGGCGCGATGGGCCTCTTGGTTCCGATCGACTGGCCGGAGCCGTTTGGCCTTGTCATGATCGAATCCATGGCCTGCGGCACGCCGGTGATCGCATATAATAGGGGTTCGGTCCCGGAGATTGTCGACGATGGCCTGACCGGCTTCATTGTCGAGGACGAGACCAGCGCCGTCAGTGCGGTCAACCGGCTTTCACAATTGAGCAGGACGGAGATCCGCAAGCATTTCGAGAAACGTTTTACTGCGCGCCGCATGGCGCTCGAATATCTTGCCGCCTATCGGGGCCTGATGGAGTCCGGGGAACCACGGATCAAGCTGGTCTCCAGCGCCGAATAGTAGATAGTGTATCGGTGCGATCTGCTCTGGTTGTTGTTCGAGCATGATCTTCGCGCAAACGTGCTCCGCGTTTGTTATGCTCAAGGGAAAACCGGCGTCCCTAATCGGCTCTGCCGAAGCGCCGCTCGTAGGCCTCGATATAGGCTTCCGGTGACGGCTTGAGATGACGCCGGGTGAGCGCGATCAACTCATCGCGGCGCGAGCCGCGCAACGCCTTGATCATCTCCACATGATCAAGGCGTGCGCGCTCGAGCGATTCCGGAAACGCATTGGCATAGGAGCGGATGCCGTGAACCTTCTGTGCCAGGAGATCGATGGTTTCGATCAGGCAGGTGTTGCCGCACAGGCCGAATAGAACCTGGTGAAAACGCAAATTGCTGTAGAACATCGTCAGCAGATCGCCACCGCCGATCGCAGCGGTATGCTGGCGCTGCAGCTTCTCCAATCTGTCGATGTCGCCGGTTGTGACCGGAAAGGGGATGATACGGACCGCCATCACCTCCAGCTCTTCGCGAACCGCATAGATCTCGCGCACTTCCCGCGGGGTAAGTCCGCGCACCATGGCGCCGCGGTTGGGGATGCGCTCGATGAGCCCTTTCTTTTCGAGTTCGAACAGCGCCAAGCGCACATCGCCGCGATGGGTGTGGAAGCGGTCGCAAAGATCCTGCTCGATCAGCCGTTCCCGCGGAAGACGCCGGCCAAGCACGATGTCCTCCTCGATGCTGCGCGCAATAAGGATGGCAGCGGCCACCGCGCGCGCTGGCGCAATCTGGCGTGACTTCGCGGCAGATGCCTTCGCCTGCTTGAGCGATTTACCGGCCATATTGCCCCGGCCGAAATGATGATCTCCGGTCGCGATGATAATATTGCAAACTATATTGTAAACAATATTTGGCCGCGCTACGATCCCTCCCAACAACAAGCGGCGAAGCGGCAGAGAACGGTCTGCGCCGGATCGCATCCCGGGGGAAACGGCATGACAAACCACCGCCAGAAATCCGGCCTCAATCATAGAGAACGCGGAGCCCGTCGCGTCCTGTCGGCGCGACCGAACCGCCGCAAATTTCTCAAAGCAGCAGGTGGCGCGCTGGCGGCCGGCGCATTCGGTGCAGTACCGATCCGCGGCTGGGCCGCCGATCCCGTCAATATCGGCGGACTCTATCCGACGACCGGCAGCATGGCGCAGATTGGCGTCGGCTGTGTCGCCGCCGCCAAGCTCGCGGTCGACATGATCAACGAGGCCGGCGGCATCAAATCGCTCGGCGGCGCGAAGCTCAATCTGATCATCTCAGACGTGCAGAGCGATACCACGGTCACGCGCACCGAGACCGACCGGCTGATCACCAGCAACAAGCTTTCGGCCATTCACGGCTGTTTCGCGAGCGCGCTGACGCTGATCGCCAGCGAAGTCTGCGAGCGCGCCAAGGTCCCGATCATCACCGGCTCCAGCTCGGATCAGCTCAACAAGGGACGCACCTACACGTTCACACCGTTTGCGCGCGCCTCGCAATTCGCCAAGGCGCAGCTGCAGATGTCCAAGCTGGTCAGCGAGCAGCCGAAGGTCGCCGTGATTTTCGAGAACACCGCCTTCGGCACCTCGACCTCGAACGGATTGAAGGAGCTCGCGCCGGGCGAAGGCGTCGAGATCGTGATGTTCGAGCCCTACTCGGCAGGCTTCACCGATGCGAGCCCGCTGATCAACAAGGTCAAGGCATCCGGCGCCAATGCGCTGTTCTCTGTTTCCTATCTCAACGACCTCATCCTGATCGTGCGGACGGTGAAGCAGGTCGGCCTGAATATCGCGATCAATGGCGGCTCCGGCGGCTTCGTCATTCCGGATTTCTACAAGAATGTCGGCAAGCTCGCCGAAGGCCTGCAGGGCGTGGCGCATTGGAACCACGACATGGACGATAACGCCCAGAAGGTGAATGCCGAATACAAGAAGCGCACCGGCGATTTCCTGTTCGAATATGCCGGCGGATTGGTGGCGCAGACCTACATGATCGCCGATGCGTTGGAACGCGCCGGCTCCACCGATCCGCAAAAGGTCCGCGAGGCGCTATCGACGCTCGACGTGTCTTCCGGCTTCGCGGCGATGGCGCCGGGCGGCAAGGTGAAATTCGGGCCCGACGGAAAGAACATCTATGGCCGGCCTCTCGGCGTGCAATGGCAGAATGGCGACCTCGCCAGCGTCTTCCCGAAGGAAGACGCGCGCGCTCCGCTGATAAAGTCCTGATCACGGCCACGTCCGATGCTTGAGATAATAGCCCAGGCCGTCATCAACGGCCTGCTTATCGGCGGCATCTACGCGCTGGTCAGCATCGGCGTGACGCTGATCTTCGGCGTGGTCAAGATCGTCAACTTCGCCCAGGGCGAATTCGTGATGATCGGCATGTATATCTCCTTCTACCTCGCCACCCAGTTCGGCATCGATCCCATTGTGTCGCTGTTCGTTTCGATGCCGGTGCTGTTCGTGGTCGGCGTCCTGGTCCAGCACTTTCTCATCCGCCGCGTGCTGGGGCCGAATGACATGCCTCAGATCTTCCTGACATTCGCGCTGTCGCTGTTGCTGCTCAATCTTTCGCTGATGCTGTTCACCGCGAATTATCGCACCGTTCACACCTCCTACTCCGACGAAGCCCTTCATCTCGGCGGGCTCTATATTCCCGTTGCGAAACTGATCGCCTTTGTCGTCGCGATGGCGTTGAGCGGCATGCTTTGGCTGTTCCTGCACACGACCGATCTTGGTAGGGCGATGCGCGCCGCGGCGCAGAACCGCGACGTAGCGACGCTGATGGGGATCAACCCCAACCGCGTGTTCGCCGTCGCCTTCGGCGCGGCGCTGGCGCTCGCGGGCGCTGCCGGCTCGCTCCTGATGCCGTTCTATTCGGCCTATCCGTTTGTCGGACAGGTCTTCGTGCTGATGGCTTTCGTCGCCGTGGTGCTCGGCACGCTCGGCAATGTGATCGGCGCGCTTGTCGCAAGCCTGATGATGGGGGTTGCTGAATCGCTCGGCATTCAGTTCGTCGGCGCGGATTCCGGGCTGATCGTGGTGTTCGCCATGCTGCTCCTGACGCTTGCTTTCAAGCCGAATGGGCTCGGCGGCGGGAGGGTGCGATAATGACAGCCGCCGGCAAATGGAAGGCGGCGACGCTGGGGCTCGTCGTCGTGGTGCTGCTCCTGCTGCCGCAAGTCGTGAAGAGCTCATTCGCCATCGACATCTTCATCCGGATACTGCTGTTTTCCTTCATCGGCGTCGCCTGGAATCTGATGGGTGGCTACGCCAAGCAGCTTTCGCTGGGGCACGCCGCCTATTTCGGGCTTGGGGCCTACACCTCCACGATCATGCAGATCGATTTCGGCATCTCACCGTGGATCGGGATGATCGCGGGAGGGGTTGTCGCCATGCTGGCGAGCCTGCCGATTGGCTGGCTCTGCTTCCGCCTGCGCGGCCCCTATTTCACCATCGCCACCATTGCGACCGCGCAAGCCTTGATGCTGATCTTCCTCAAATTCCGCGATCTCGCCTGGGGCGCCGAAGGGACCACCATTCCGAACCTGGGCAGTTCACCCTTGATGATGCAGTTCGAGAGCAAAGCGTCCTATTACTATGTCGTGCTCGGTCTGCTCGCACTGGGGCTCTTCATCACCCACAAGATCGAGCAATCCTGGATGGGCTATTATCTCGTCGCGATCGGCGAGGACGAGGATGCAGCCGAAGCGATCGGCGTCAACGCGCCGCGCATCAAGCGCGACATCTACATGATCAGTGCGTTTCTCACCGCGCTCGCCGGCACATTCTATGTTCAATACATTTACTTCATCGATCCGGCGACCGCATTCAGCTTCAATATTTCGATCGAGGCCGCGCTGGTGTCGATCGTCGGCGGCATCGGCACGTTGTGGGGACCGGTGATCGGCACCGTGCTGCTGGAGACGACCTCTGCGCTGCTTCAGAGCTGGCTCGGCAGCACCACCGGCGGCATTCAGCTCACCGTCTATGCGCTGATCCTGATGGGGATCATCCTGTGGCGGCCGACCGGGCTGATGGGTCTCGTCACTGACGCCTATCAGCGTTACCAGCATCGCAAGCCGGCGCGGGCGTGAAGGCAACCATGGCAGACGCGCTTGTCATCAAAGGTCTTTGCAAACGCTTCGGCGGCTTGCGCGCGGTGCAGGACGTCAGCTTCACCGTGAGGGAAAACGAAACGGTCGCGCTGATCGGACCGAACGGCGCTGGCAAGACCACGAGCTTCCACCTGATCACCGGCTTTCACCGCGCCGATTCCGGCTCGGTCCTGGCGTTCGGACAGGAGATTGTCGGCCTGAAGCCGCATGACGTCTGCGCGCTGGGGCTTGCCCGCACCTTCCAGGTGGCGAAGCCGTTCGGCGCAATGACGGTGCTCGCCAATGTCATGACCGGGGCGTTCCTGCGCGACCGGCATGTCGGCGCCGCGCGGCAGAAGGCACGCGAGGTGATCGAATTCGTCGGCCTTTCGGCGCGCGAGCAGACGCCCGCGAAAGAGCTGACCACGATCGATCAGCGGCGGCTGGAGATGGCGCGCGCGCTCGCAACCGAGCCACGCATCCTGCTGCTCGACGAGGTGATGGCCGGGCTCAATCCTGCCGAGATCGACCAGGCGGTGGCGCTGGTCGGAAAGCTGTCCGAGCGCGGCCTGACCATCGTGATCGTCGAGCATGTGATGCGTGCGATCATGGCGGTCGCCCGCCATATCGTCGTGCTGGACCATGGGCAGAAGATTGCCGAAGGCGCGCCCAAGGAGATCGTGGAGAATCCCGAAGTGATCCGCGCCTATCTCGGCTCAGGCTACGCCCATGCGCCTGCTCCCGGAGGCGCACATGCTTAAGCTCGACGGCATCAGCGCCAGCTACGGCTCGGTACCCGCAATAGCAAACGTCTCGATCGAGATCGGCGAAGGCGAAGCGGTGGGCCTGCTTGGCGCGAACGGCGCCGGCAAGAGCACGACGCTGCGCGCGATCTCGGGTCTCGTCAGACTGTCGTCCGGCCGCGTCACCTTCGATGGCACCAATGTCGCTTCGCTGGCACCTCACCGAATTCCGGAACTGGGGATCGCGCATGTTCCGGAGGGACGGCAGGTCTTCCCGGAAATGACGGTACAAGAAAATCTCGAGATCGGCGCCTATGTCCCGAAAGCGAAGGCCGCACGCGCGCAGACGATGGAGCTTGTCTACGATATCTTTCCCCGGCTTGCCGAGCGCAGACGACAGCTTGCGGGGACCATGAGCGGCGGCGAGCAGCAGATGCTCGCGGTCGGCCGCGGCCTGATGCTCAAGCCCAGGCTGTTGATGCTGGACGAACCGTCACTCGGCCTTGCACCCGTGATGACCGACGTCACCTTCGAGAAGATCGGCGAGATCCACAAGATGGGCACGGCCATTCTGCTGGTCGAGCAGAATGTCGGCCGCGCATTGTCGCTGGTGGCGCGCGCCTATGTGCTGGAAAGTGGCAAGGTGATCATGCATGGCACGAGCGAGCAACTCGCCAACAACAAGCAGGTCCAGGCGGCGTATCTGGGGATTTGATGCATCTCGCCCCGTCACGTCATTTTCCGGGTTAGCGCGGAATCTCGAGATTCCGGGTTCGATACCCGACCTCGGGTTTACCCGAATTCGGCAGATATGTTTTGTCCAAGTCGGCAACAGCCAACTTGGATGCGCATCGCCCCGGAATGAACGTTCCTACGTCACCACCGCCCGCTTCGGTTCGACGATCTCGAACATGCGCGGAAACTCGTCCATCAGTTCCATCAGTTCGGCAAGCCGCGTCGCGTTGCCGGTCGCCTCTATCTTTCTGGCTGCAATCGCTTCGGGCAAAGACGTCTGCTTTGCAATGACCTCGTCCAGAGTGCCGCGCGTCAGCGTAAAGCCGGCATGTGCATTGCCGGCCTGCAGGCCCTCGCTATAGGTCAGCGCGCAATTCTCAAGCGTCAGCACGAAACGCTCATCGGTATCGGTAAACATCCAGTTCAGCACGATGTGCTTTCCCTCCGCCTTCGGCCCGTTGAGGCGCACGCCGAGCACGTCCCACAACTGCTCGGTCCGCAGGGCGGCGAGCGTCTCGCGCGGCATCGGCGGACGCGGCGGCGCCTCCGGCATGCCCTGCCGCAATTCCTGTGCGCCGAACAGATAGGCGTTCCGCCAGGTCGAACTTTCGGCGGCGTAACCGAGCTGCTCGAACGTATCTGCAAGCAGCGCGCGCGCTGCCCGATTGTCGGGATCTGCAAACACGAGATGGCTCAGGGCTTCCGCGACAAAGCGGAATTCGCCGTTCGCGAAATCCCGACGCGCCCGCGTCAGCAGCGCATCGGCGCCGCCCATATAATCGACATACTTCTTTCCTGCCGCAACAGGCGGCAGCGGATCGAGATGAACGGGATTGGCGTCGTACCAGCCGAGATACTTTTGATAGATCGCCTTCACGTTGTGACGGATGTGGCCATAATAACCGCGCGTATGCCAGGCGCCTTCCAGGCCCTCCGGCAGGCGGATGGTTTCGGCGATCTCGCTCGCCGTCAGCCCATGGTTCATCAGGCGGACGGTCTGGTCATGCGCGAACTTATAGAGATCGCGCTGCTGGCGGATCATGGTATCGATCCGCTCGCGCCCCCAGACCGGCCAATGGTGCTGGCCGCACATGGCCTCGGCCTTGCCGCCCCACATCCGCAAAGCCTCGTTCAGATATTTCGACCAAGCCAGCGCATCGCGCACATCGGCGCCGCGGAACGGCAGCAGATTGTGAAAGTTATGGGTGCAGTTCTCGGCGAGGTTCAAAAGCTTGTAGCGCGGGATGAAGAAATGCATCTCAGCCGGCGCTTCGCTGTTCGGCGCCATCTGGAATTCGAACTCGACGCCATCAATGACGCGCTTGTCGCCGGTTGCGATGATCAGGTCGGTCGGACGCAGCAGCGCGACCGATCCCGCCGCCATCGACTTGCCCAACCCGCAATCGACCTGACCGCGCGGCCCCTTGGAAAGGAATGGCCCGAACTGATATTGCGCGCGGCGCAACATCGCCGGTCCTGCGATGATGTTTTCCGAGACCGCATGCTCCATGAACAGATTGGGCGCGATGATCGGGACGCGACGGGCCGCAAGCGTTTCGTCATCGAGCACGCCCCGCGCACCGCCCCAATGATCTGTGTGGGTATGAGTGAAGATGACCGCTACGACCGGCCTCTCGCCCCGATGCCTGAAATAAAGCGCCATCGCGGCGCGCGCGCCTTCGATCGAGGTCAGCGTATCCACCACGATCACGCCGGCATCGCCTTCGATCAGCGTCATGTTGGCGATATCGAGCCCGCGCACCTGATAAACGCCGGGCACCACCTCGAACAGTCCATGATTCATGTTGAGGCGCGCTTGCCGCCACAGGCTCGGATTGACGGTTGCCGGCGCCTCGGCCTCCGAGAGGAAGCCGTAGGGCTCCAGGCTCCAGACCGAGCGGCCCTGAGCCGAGGTGATTTTCGCGTTGTCGATCGAGCCGAGAAAGCCGCGCGCGGCATCGTCGAAATCGGCCGTATCCGAAAACGGCAGCGCCTTGAGCATGGCTGCGTGCTGCGCGACGACGGAAGCCGAGGCCTCCTTGGCGCTCTCTTTTAGCGCTTCACCACTACCCTGTTCACCCATGCCGTCCTCCCCGCAATTGTCGTTTTTGGGAAGGTATCTAAGCTCATATCGAAACGTATTGCAAAAGCGCGGCGGACACGTTTCACACTCAGGCTCCGCATACGGCCGCCGCCGAAAGTAAAGAAGTACTCCGTCCTATTTTTTCACCTTGCCAGCATCCATCTTGATCGCGGTATCGAGCATCTTCGTCGTGAATGCCGTCTGTACGTCGAACGGCTTCTCCATGCCGAGATAGGTCTGCACCAGCTCGTAATCCTTTCTCATACGCTCGCCGTCGATCCAGCCGAGCGCCTTGGTGGTGGTGAACTCATCGGTCATCAGAAACTTGATGCGCTCCCACTGCCGTTCCTGGTTTTCCTTGTCGAGCCCCGAAACCTGGTCGAGCAGCGCCTTCAGGCAGGGCGCGACATCGGCGACACAGGCGGCATAGGCCTTCTGGGTGATCCGCACGAAATCCTCGACCAGCTTGGGATTCTTTTCCAGGAAGGTGCCGTTGACGATCAGCGAATTGCCGTAAGGATTGAGGCCGATGTCCTTCCAATTGACATAGCCGAGATCGCCTCCGAACTCGATCATCTTCAGATCGTGCTCATTGTAGAAGTCGCTGATGATATCGACAGTGTGGCTCTTCAGCGCCGCGATCTTGGCGGTCGGCCCGACATTGACGAACGTCACGCTGTCGGCGGCTATTCCAATGGCCTTGGCGAAGGCCGGCCACATCACGCGCGAGGCGTCGCCAGGCGGATTGCCGATCTTATGGCCTGAGAAGTCCTTCGGCCCGTTCACCCCATAGCTTTTCAACCAATAAAAGGTCTGTCCGGTGTTGGCATAGATGCTCATCAGTGCCACCAGATCGGCGCCCTTGCTGCGGGCAACCAGCGCCGTGGCAAGATCGGCGACGCCGAACGGCGAACCGCCGGAGCCAACCTTCAGCGAGGAGACGCCCGAGCCCTTGCCGGTCTCGATGGTCAGGTCGATGCCGGCCTTTTCGTACCAACCTTGCGCCTTCGCGTAATAGAATGGCGAGTGGTCCGCCGTCGGCGTCCAGTTGAGCGTGAGATTGACGGCCTCCGCCGCAGCGGCGGGAGCACCCCAAACAAGCACGAGCGCCAGCCCCGCAATCCCAACATATCTCATGCCAACGCTCCTGTTTACTTACCCTTGTCGATCCACGCCGGGAACGCTACCAATGCAACAAGGGACAAGCGTCATTGTCAACCACCTGGTTGGAAATGCCTGAAAGACGAGCGGGACGAAAAGCGCCGCAGCGTCGCGATCCAGCCCGCACGCGGCAAAAATTGCTGGCGGCGGCGCGGCGCGAATTTGCCCAGGCCGGGCTGGCCGGCGCACGCGTGGACGAGATTGCGGCCCGGGCCGGAGTCAACAAGCAGCTTGTTTATCACTATTTTGGCGACAAGGATGCGCTCTATCTCGCGGTGCTCGAATGGGTTTATGAGGAGATCCGCGCCAAGGAACGCGTGCTCAATTTGGAAGGCCTGCCGCCGGAGGAAGCCATCCGGAAGCTCATCGAAAGCTCGTTCGACCACCTTGCCGAGCACCCCGATTTCATCGTGCTGCTGAACGACGAAAACCGCGGCGGCGCGGCGCATGTGCGCCGCTCGAAGAAGATCGAAGCCCTGCATTCGCCGCTGGTTGCCATGGTCTCCAAGATCCTCGGCGAAGGCGTGCGCGGCGGCGTGTTCAGGAAGGGCATCAACCCCGTGCACCTCTATATCTCGATCGCCGGATTGAGCTACTTTTACTTCTCGAACAACCCGACGCTATCAGCGATCTTCGGCAAGGACCTCGGCAGCCCGACCGCCAGACGCGCCCGCCGCAAGCATGTGGCCGACCTGATCCTGCATTCGCTGCGGCCATGACATGCAATCAACCGGATGGTTGAAACTCGGACGCGACCGGGATAGAGTTCGACCATAGGCGGGACGCGCGACAAGACACGACAAGAGAGGAGCTGATGGTGCCCGGCGACACCAGACGATCGGCGCGATCGCTGGCGATCATTCTGATCGTGCACCTCAGCGTGATTGTGCTCTGGCAGCTGCTGGTCGACGCCTTCAATGTGCCGAAATTCATCCTGCCCTCGCCGCTTGCCGCATTGGCCACGCTTGCGTCCGCCAAATATGCCTGGCTCTCCAATCTCGCGGTGACCGCAGTCGAAATCCTTGGCGGCTTCGCGCTCGGTGCCTTGGTCGGCGTGGCGCTTGCGGTCATCTTCACCTGGTCGCCGCTGGTCAGCCTCTTGCTGCTGCCGCTGTTCGTCACACTCAACATGATTCCGAAGGTCGCTTTGGGCCCGCTGTTCATCGTCTGGTTCAGCTACGGAATCTTGCCGAACATCCTGATCGCCTTCAGCATCTGCTTCTTCCCGATCCTGCTGACGACTGCGCGGGGCCTGGGTGAGGTGGAACCCGACCTGCTCGACCTCGTCAAATCGCTGCGCGGCTCGCGCTGGACGCTGTTCCGGAAGATCCAGCTCCCGGGCGCCTTGCCTTACGTGTTTTCCGGGATGAAGGTCGGCGCCATCCTCGCGGTCGCCGGCGCGATCGTCGGCGAATTCATCGCCTCCGAACGCGGGCTCGGCTACCTGATGATCCAGGTGCAATCCGCGCTGGATACGCCGGCGATGGTGATGGCGGTCGTGCTGCTGACATTGCTCGGGGTCGCTCTCTACGGCCTGGTGCTCGGCCTGGAACGGCTGTTCGTGGTGCGGGACATTCGCCTGCAATAGAAGGAACGACGATGCTGCTGACCCGTGACAACCTGCCCGAAACGATTCCCACGGTCGCAGTCCTCGATGAGCTGCTGTGCCGGCCGAGTCAGGCGCTGATCGACGATCTCGGCAAGGTCGACGGCGACATCATGATCCTCGGGGTCGCCGGCAAGATGGGGCCAACCCTGGCAGGACTTGCCAGGGCCGCCCTGCCCAATCGCAGGATCATCGGCGTCGCGCGCTTCAGCGATCCAAGCGTCAAGGACTGGCTGCAGGCACACGGGATCGAGACCATCAATTGCGATCTTCTGGACGAGGCCGCGATCGATCGCTTGCCCAAAGTGCCTAACATCATCTTCATGGCCGGCCGCAAGTTCGGCGCCGAGGGCGACCTGTCGCTGACCTGGGCGATGAATGCACACGTCCCAGCGCTCGTCGCGCAGGCGTTTCGTACGTCGCGCATCGTGGGGTTCTCGACGGGCTGCGTCTATCCTTTTGTGCCCGTCGACGGCAAAGGCGCCGACGAAATCGTCGCGCCCAACCCGCCCGGCGAATATGCGCAGTCCTGTGTCGGCCGCGAGCGCATGTTCGAGTATTTCTCGCGCAAATTTGCCACGCCCGGCCGGCTATTCCGGCTCAACTACGCGATCGACATGCGCTATGGCGTGCTGCACGACATCGCGACCAAAGTGTTTCAAGGCCAGCCGATCGACGTCAGCCTCGGGCATGTCAACTTCATCTGGCAGGGCGATGCCGCGGCGCAAGCGCTGCGTTGCCTCGCTTATTGCGACACGCCAACCTCGCCGATCAATGTCAGCGGTCATGAGATTCTTGCCGTGCGCGATCTCGCGAAAAGGCTCGGCCGGCTGCTCGGCCGCGAACCGATCCTCATCGGCGAGGAACAGCCGACGGCGTGGCTGACCGATACGTCGCAGGCGGTCAGATTGTTCGGGCGGCCTATCGTCGACACCGAACGCCTGATCGCATGGACCGCAGATTGGGTCATACGATCGATGCCGAGCCTCGGCAAGCCAACGAAATATGAGGTGCGCGATGGCAGATATTGATCGGCCGGCCATCGTGCAGCTCGATGTCGCCGACGCGCCAGCGGCATTGCTCTTGTCGACCGAAGCGCATTGGAACCAGAACGAGGCCGACTGGCGATTTTTCCTCGACAAGGGATTCGTGTTCGGCGCGCGCGACGAGACTCGCCTTGTCGCAACCGCGGCGCTGCTGCCCTATTCGGAAAGCAACGCCTGGATCAGCATGGTGCTCGTAACACAAAGCTGGCGCCGCCGCGGCCTCGCCACGCGGCTGATGCAGGCCTGCCTGAACGCGGCCAGCGAGCACGGGATCACCCCCTGGCTCGACGCCACGCCCGCGGGCGCCACCGTCTATGGACCGCTCGGCTTTGCACCGACGCTGCAACTGCGGCGGCTGCGTTTTGAAACGAGAGCGCCCACCGCCTCCCGCACGGACATCGCGCCCGGCGACCTTGCCGCATTCGTGGCGCGCGATGCAAGCGCGGTTGGATTCGCGCGCGGCGGCCTCTTGCGCGAACTCGCCGGACGAGCCGGCTCGCGGTTCATTAGCAATGACGGAGCAAGCGCCCTCGTCCGCGACGGCCGCATAGCCCGACACATTGGGCCGCTATTTGCGGACAGCGCGGATCACGCAACGACGTTGGTCGGCGACATCGCCGCAAGCGAAAACGGGACGTTGTTGATCGACGTGGTCGCCGAGCAGGACGATTTTCTGAAGAGTCTGACGAGCAGCGGCTGGACTATCGAGCGACCGTTTCAGCGGATGCGGTTTGGCCGCGCGACAGCGCCGGGGACAGAACTTCCATTCGCCGTCGCTGGCCCGGAATATGGATAGAGAGAGACGCCATGCACCATAGCCAGATCAAAGCCGAGGTGCGTCGGCTGATTGCCGAGGGGACCGTGCTGCCTGCGCATCCGCTCGCGCTCGACGCCAACCGCAAGCTCGACACCGTCCATCAGCGCGCGCTGACCCGCTACTACATCGACGCTGGTGCGGGCGGACTCGCGGTCGGCGTCCACACCACGCAATTCGCGATCCGGGATGTCGGCCTGTACCGGCCGGTGCTCGAACTCGCCGCCGAAACGGCGTCTGCATGGACCAAGCGGCCGCTCGCGCTCGTCGCCGGCCTCTCCGGGCCGACACGGCAGGCCATCGCGGAGGCGGATGTCGCGCGCGGCACCGGTTATGACGCTGGCCTGCTCAGCCTTGCCGCGATGACATCCGCCTCGGAGGACGAGATCGTCGCGCATTGTGAAGCCGTGGCGCGCGAGATCCCGCTCGTCGGCTTCTACCTGCAGCCGGCGGTCGGCGGCGTGATCCTGAGCGCGAATTTCTGGCGGCGCTTTGCTGCGATCGACAATGTCGTCGCGATCAAGATCGCGCCGTTCAACCGCTACCGCACCCTCGACGTGCTGCGGGGCGTCTGCGCGGCTGGCGCGCTCGATCGTGTGACGCTCTATACCGGCAACGACGATCACATCCTGCTCGATCTCACGCTGCCCTTCGACCTGCGAGACAATGGCATGACGGTGCGGACTCACATTCGCGGCGGCCTGCTCGGTCATTGGTCGGTGTGGACGCAGAGCGCGATGAGACAGTTCGAGCGGTGCAAAGCCGCTCGCAACAAGGATGCCGTTCCGGCCGATCTGCTGGCGCTCGATGCCCGAGTCACCGATTGCAACAGCGCGTTTTTCGACGTCCCCAACAATTTCCACGGCTGCATTGCCGGCTGCCACGAAGTGCTGCGCCGGCAAGGGCTGATGGAAGGCATCTGGTGCCTTGATCCTAAGGAAGGTCTGAGCCCCGGCCAGATGAAGGAAATCGACCGCGTCTGCAACGAGCATGCCGATCTCTCGGATGATGATTTCGTGGCCGCCCATCTCTCGAAATGGCTGGCATGACGGCCACAAGGCCCTTCATCAGCCTGCGCAATGTCCGCAAGGTCTATCGCGCGGGGACAAGCGAATTCCTCGCGGTCTCCGACGTCACCATGGATGTGCGTGAGGGCGAGATGGTTTCGCTCGTCGGCCCGTCCGGCTGCGGCAAGACCACCGTTCTGAAGATCCTGGCCGGACTGCATGACGCAGACGGCGGCAGTGTCAAGATCGGCAACGTCGACACGCCGTTCGATCCCGGCCGCGACATCGGCATGGTGTTTCAGCAGGCGCTGCTGTTGAAGTGGCGAACCATCCTCGACAATGTCCTGCTGCCCGCGGAGATCGTCGGGCTTCCGATGAAAGCGGCACGTGCGCGTGCGCGCGACCTGCTCAATCTGGTCGGACTGTCCGGCCATGAGGACAAATATCCGCAGCAGCTTTCGGGCGGCATGCAGCAGCGCACCGCGATCGCGCGCGCCTTCGTTCACGATCCCAAGCTGATCCTGATGGACGAGCCGTTCGGCGCGCTCGATGCGCTGACGCGCGAGCAGATGAACCTGGAAATGCTGCGGATCTGGCGCGAGAGCGGCAAGACCATCATCTTCGTCACGCATAGCATCCAGGAGGCGGTATTCCTCGCCTCACATTGCGCGGTGCTCACCGCGAGCCCGGCGCGCATGGCGGAGTATTTCCCGATCGAATTGCCCTTCCCGCGCGCGCTGCCGATCAAGACCACGGAGGAGTTCGGCGCCTATGCTCGCCGCATCTATGCGAGCCTCGGGCTTGGCGTGCCGGCCTAATCGTCGCTCACCGGCGAGGTGATCACGAGAAACACGAGATCAACAAGCCCGGTGTTCGAGATCGCATGCTCGACGCCGGGCGGCAGGAAGATGACGTCGTGCTTGCGCACCACATGATTCTTGCCCGCGATCTCCATCAATCCCTCGCCTTCCAGCACGTGATAGATCTGTTCCTGAACCCTGTGCTTGTGACGCGCCACATAGGCCATCGGCTGATACATGGAGATGCGATAGTCGAGATGGCGCGAGCCGGCCGTCTCCGGCATCACCAGCGGCTTCGACAAGGCGCCGCCAAAATGATTGGGAAATTCGCGCCACGGCACTTCGGCGATGTTGCGGATGAAAGCGCCGCTCTGCTCTGAAGCCATGCTGGTTGCCTTTCTTCTAGCTGTTTTGTTTTTGCAGGAAGCCGACCGCCTCGCGTCCGGCTATTCGTCCAAAAACCAGCGCGCGCAGCACGGCGACCGCATTCGGCGCCGTACCGTAAAAATGCCCGGTGGTTTCGCCTGCGGCATACAGGCCGGGCAGCGGCCCGTGCTGGTCGAGCAGTTCGGCCTTCTCGTTGGTGGCGAGCCCGCCAAAGGTATAGGCGAGACCGCCAACCAGCGGGTAAGCAAGATAAGGCGGCTTTTCGATCGGCCGCGCCCAATTCGACTTGGCCGGCGTCAGTCCGTTCGCCGCCAGTCCATCACAGCGCGTCGCGTCGAAGCGTGACGCGTCACCGGTCGCCGCCGCATTGAACGTGTCGATGGTCTCCCGCAGGCTGCTGGCGGGAACGCTGATCTGCGCCGCGAGTCCTTCAATCGTGTCGGATTGATGGGGCGCAACGTCCGACCTGATCGCCCGCTCGACATCTGCAATGTCGAACATGCGGCTGTCGAGGATCGCATAAGCGATGCGCTTCGGCCGCAAGAAGTGGATGTCGCGGGCGAAGGTTTCCCATGTCTCGTGCACGAGTCCGCCGCCCTCGTCGAAAAAGCGACGCGCATCATGATCGACGACGATCCCGTAGGGATAGACCAGCACCACCGGCGCGGAGCGCGTGCTGCGGGGGTCGATCGGCTCGATATGCATGCCGTTCCAATCGCCCGATACGCGCGCGCCCAGATCCTGCGCCATGCGGATGCCGTCGCCCGTATTGAAGCGCGTTCCCAGCGAGATCAGCCTGATGGATTCGGCGCCGGAGCCAAAATGCTTACGCATCATCGTCGCATTGCCTTGAAAGCCGCCGGTTGCGAGCACCACCGCATCGGCATCAACGATCGCGGCAGCGCCGCCGCCTGATTCAAATGCGACGCCGCCGATGCGGCTTTGCGACATGACAAGGCGCGTTGCCGGCGCTTCGTAACGAATTTTCACCCCGGCTGCTTTTGCGGCATCCGACAGCCTCTCGACGATCGCAGCGCCACCGCCGACGGGTTGGATGCGGGTTGGCCCCGAGCTAAGGTAATAGGCGGGCGTCGCAAAGGCGACGCCATGAGATTCGAGCCATCCGATCGTGTCTACGGCGTTTGCCGCGAGCGTGCGGAAATAGGCGCGATCAGCCCGTCCGCCTGACGCAAGCTGCATATCCTCTTCAAATCCGGCCGCAAGACGATCCGGCGCGTCCATGCGGATGTTCGACGGGCTGAAGCGTGTATTGCCGCCCGCTTCCTGCTCGGGCGCCTTTTCGAGAAGCATCATTTCGATACGCACCCCGCGGCGGTGCGCCTCCTCCGCAGCCGACAATGCAGCCGCAAGCCCCGCCGCGCCGTGGCCCACGATCACCAGCCTCTGCATCTCCCGCACCATCAGAACGAATCCGTTTGCGGCCAAACGAGTCGATCAGGCCGGCTGATAGCGCGTGCCGATGCCGGCCTTGCTTTGGCCAAGGCCCGGAAGCTCCCAGACACCGGCGCCGGCAGGATTGATGTCGGCGGCGATATCGACGTCGATCAGATAGGGCTTGTTGGCCGCGATCGCCTTGCGGATCGCCTCGCCAAGGTCGCCGGCACGATCGATACGGACGCCCTCGATGCCGCAGGAGCGCGCCATCGCGGCGAAATCCGGATTGTAGCGCTCGCCGGTCTTGGGATCGTGGAAGTCGGTCGCAAGCTCACGGCCGCCGAGATAACCACGCTGCAGGCCGCGGATCGAAGCATAGGCATAATTGTTCCAGACCACCCAGACCACTGGAAGGTCATATTCCACGGCGGTGCCTAGCACATTGGCATGCATGAAGAAGGCGCCGTCGCCGCACACCGACACGCAGGGACGATCGGGCGCCGCGAACTTTGCCCCCATCGCACCGGCGACGCCGAAACCCATCGGGCCGAAACCCATCGAGCCGATCAGTGAATCCGGCCGCTTCGGCTTGCAGAAGCTCAAGAGCCAATTGTGATGAACGCCTATATCGCTGACCAGGATTGCATCCTCCGGCAGCGCTTTGTCGATCTCGATCGCCGCGCGCTGCGGATTGATCGGCGTCGTGTCCTCGGAAAAGCCGGGCGCGACGAACTTGTCCCACTCCTTGCGATAAAGATCGATCTGCGCAAGCCATTTGTTGCGGGCATCCGCCTGGCCGGCCAGATCGGCACGGCGATCGAGCTCGGCATGGATCTGCCGCAGGAAGGTGCGCACGTCGGCCATCAGGCCGAGCGTGACGGGATAGTTGCGGCCGATCTCCTCCGGGTCGATGTCGACGTGAATGAGCTTCGTCGGCGGGATGGTGAAGGAATAGCCGGGAATCCATGAGCTCGACGTGCGGTCGTCGAAGCGCACGCCAAGTGCCAGCAAGACGTCGGCCTGCCGCGCCGCGTGATTGGCCTGATAATGGCCGGCGCGCGCAACAAGGCCGAGCGCGAGCGGATGGTTGCAGTTGAGCGCGCCGAGTCCGCTGGCTGACGCGGCGACTGGAATTTGCAGACGCTCGGCAAGCTTCAGCAGCTCTTCGGCCGCGCCGCCGTAACGCACGCCCTGCCCGACCAGCATCACCGGCCGCTCGGCGGCGAGCAGCATGTCGACGGCCTTCACCACGCCCTCGGGATCGGCGCCACAGCGGCTCGATATGTTGGCGTTCCAGGCAATCGCGTTCGGGGCTTCCTCCGCAGCCTGCTCCATGAACACGTCGAAGGGTACATCCAAGACCACCGGGCCCGGGCGGCCCGTGGTCATCGTCTTCCAGGCCTGGCGGACCGCAAGCGGCACCATCTCGCCGCGCGTCGGCTGAAACACCTTCTTGCAATAGGAGCGCACGGTCGAAGGAAAGTCCGCCTGATAATGCCGGTACAGTTCCTGAAAGGCGCCACGGTTGAACTGGCTGGTCGGCACATTGCCGGTCACGGCCATGAACGGCACTGAATCAAGAAACGCGTTGGCGAGCGAGATCGGCAGGTTCGCCGAACCGGGACCGCAGGACGTAAATGTGGCTGTCGGCCGTCCCGAGACGCGGTAATAGACATCGGCCATGAAGCCCGCGACGCTTTCATGATGCACCGAGATGGTCTTGATCTCGGATGAACGCTCATAGAGCGCGTCGATGAACTGGATATTGCCGTGGCCGCACAGACCGAACACTTGCGGGACTTTTTCCTGGATCAGATAGTCGACAATGACCTGCGCGCCATTGAGCATGTTCCCCGACATCTGCGCCTCTCCTTCCGTCCCACGCCTACTGTTCCTCGCTCTTGCGAACGGCGTTCTGCCTGCATCACCCAGGACCAGGACAAAGACCCGCGGCGGACCCTATTTCTCATAATACTGCACGTCAATTGCTATTGTGATATGATGCCATCTCGTGGCAGCCTTGCAGCGAGCCCTGCTGCTGGTCATTCGCTGTCATGGCCCGATACGATCCGGAACGTCCGACTGGAGCCCTCGTGAAAGCGCGCACCAAAGCCAAGTCCGCCGACAAACCTTCCAGGCCGCGCCGAACAGCCGTCGCGCGTCTGGTCCCGTCGACCGAACCCAATATCGACGACGAGGCGGCGGACCGCCAGCGCGGCGGCGTGCAGTCGCTTGGGCGGGCCTTTGCCATCCTCGAAGCGGTGGCGCGGCACCGCGAAGGCATCGGGCTTGCGGAGCTTTCCAAGCTGGTCGGCCTGCATAATTCCACCACGTTCCATCTCGCCAAGACCATGGTTTCACTCGGCTATATCCGGCAAGAGCGCGACTCCAAGCGCTATCGGATCGGCCGGCCGCTGTTCGCGCTCGCCGCCAGCGCGCTCGATGAAATCGAGATGGTCAATGTCGCAACTCCGATCATGGAGGAGTTGTCACGGGAGACCGGCGAAAGCAGCCATTTTGCAGTCCGCATGGGCGACGCGGTCGTCGTGATCGCGCGCACCAGCGGCCCCGGCGCCTTTCAGCTCACCGACCGCGTCGGCGTGGTGCGCCCCGCGCATTGCACCGCGCTCGGCAAGATCATCCTCGCCTCGCTCCGGCCCGATCAGCTCAAGCGTTTTCTCGAACGCGTGGAGTTGACGCCCTCGACCAGGAAGTCGATCACCGAGCCTTCCGTGCTGCTGCGCGAGATCGCCGAGATCCGGCGCAGCGCCATCGCCTTCGATGACGGCGAGTTCAATGCTGAAGTCCGCTGCGTCGCCGTCCCGGTTTACAACTTCACTGGCGACGTCGTCGGCGCACTCGGCATTTCCGGTCCAATCTGGCGCATGTCCGATCAGATGATGCAAAGCCGCGCGAAAGCGGTGAAGGCCGCCGCCAGCCGGCTGTCCGCCGAATTCGGCGCCCACAGCTTCGCCAAGCCGACTTGAACGCCGCAACGCATCCCTCGCATTTGGCGTTGACAGCGGCTGCGGCGTCCGCGAAAATCATTCCATAATAACGAATGGCCTCTCACAATATCGCATAGGGCACAAACGGAAGCGTGCGAGGGAGGAGACCTGACGATGACGCGCTATAACCGGCGAGCTCTACTAAAGGCCGGCGCGGCGTTTGCCGGCGCCTCGGCGATCGGATTTCCCGCTCTCGTCTCCGGCCAGACTGATGCGATCAAGATCGGCCACTTGACGCCGCTGACCGGCTTTCTCGGCGCGCTCGGCGCCTACGCGCAGCTCGGCATCCGCATGGCGGAGGAGGAGATCAACGCGGGCGGCGGCGTGATGGGCCGGAAACTCGCCATCACTTCGGAAGACTCCGTCAATCCCGCGACCGCCGCGACAAAGGCGCAACGCATGCTGGATCAGGACGGCGTTGCGTTTCTGATGGGCGAGATCAACTCGGCCTCGGCGCTGACCATCATGCAGGTCGCCGAGCGCAACAAGCGGCTGTTCATGCAGATCGGCGCCCGCTCCGACGCGCTGCGCGGCAAGAACTGCAACAGATTCACCTTCCATGTCGACATTCCCAGCACCGTGATGGTGAACGCGGTCGGCAAGGCGCTGGTGCGCGACAACATGATGAAGGACAAGAAATTCTTCACGCTGACCGCGGACTATATTTTCGGCCATGACCTCGCGCGCGCCGCGAAATCATTCTTCGACGCCAATAGCGGCAAGCTGATCGGCGACGAATTGGTGGCAACCGACGTCACCGATTTCAGCCCCTATCTGTTGAAGATCCGCCAGGCGAAGCCCGACGTGGTCTGCTCCAACCTCGCGGGCAACCAGGTCACCAACCTGATCAAGCAGTATGCCGAATTCGGCCTCCCCTATCCGATCGTCGGCTTCAACCTCAACACGGCTGATGCGTGGGCCGCGGGCGATGGCAATCTGAGCGGCACCTGGCCGACGGTCTGGTATCACACCTCGGACGTGCCAACCTCGAAAACCTTCGTCGAAAGCTTCATCAAGAAATATGGCAAGCCGCCGGAGAACCACGCCTGGATCGAATACATCTCGCTGAAGATCATGGCGCAGGCCGTGATCGAGACCAAATCGACCGACACGGACAAGCTGATCGCCTATCTCGAAAAGCAAACCGAGTTCGACATACTGAAGGGACGCAAGGGCTATTTCAGGGCTTGGGATCACCGGCTCA
>Ga0210406_10000298_pt1 | contig 71846 bp, 57 predicted proteins | sample IncBWC30MmetaG_FD_155454 | JGI IMG/M metagenome (GOLD analysis project Ga0210406, IMG submission 155454) | Forest soil microbial communities from Barre Woods Harvard Forest LTER site, Petersham, Massachusetts, United States - Inc-BW-C-30-M | ecosystem: Environmental > Terrestrial > Soil >...
TCGCCGTTGGCGCGTGCGAAGCAACTTGAGCCGACGCCGCCGAGAGAGTCATGGCGAGCAGTGCGCTGATGGGGAGCTGGTATTTCATAATTCCTCGCTTACTAACTTTCGGAAATCAAGGTCGAAAAAAAAAGGGAGAGTAAATCTCTCCCCTTTGTGCATCAGCCAACGTCTACTGGAATACCGTGGTGATACCGTTGGTGTTGTTGGCTTCGTTCGCCTCGCCAAAGTGGCACTGGCGGCAGAACTGTGTCGTCGAAGGAGCACTCGTGTTGGCAACGTTGTTGATGTTCGGATTGTACGGGCCGTTCACGAAGAAGAACGTGGCATAGTACTTACCGCCGCCATCGTTCGCTATCGGGCTGGCTGCCGAAGACGTATAGACGGTCATCACGTGCTGGTTGTGGCAGGTAGTGCAGAGTACGTAGGGCTTGCCACCAGCTGTGACGCCGAAGGGCTGCGAATACTTTCCAGCAGCCAGTGCAGGGTAGCCGTAGTTGGCTACGAACTGTGCATACTGGCTACCAGCGGTCAGCGTGAACTTGGTACCGTTGAAGGTAAGGCCCGGCATCTTGGTACTGATATTAGCCAACTGTCCCACCGGGTGATCGTTGCTGTAGTTGCCTGCCGTCGTTCCATCGTTGCCCAGCAGAGTCGGGATCGGGTTGGAGCCGTATGCAGTGTTCGTGAGAAGGCCAATCCTCTGTTCGTACGACTGGTTGGCCATCATATTTTTAGCTGTGAGGTTGCCGTCGTGGCAGCTGAGGCAAAGAAGAATGCCGCCAACTTCCTGGCTTCCGGTTGCAATGCCGTTTGGCAGAACTTCCGTGAAGGTGCCGCCGTCACCGAATGCGATGCTCGCGCCGTACAGTGGGCTGGCGTCCTGGCCCCACAATGCATAGCTGCCGGCGTCGGCGCCGCCCTTGTGGCCGGAGCCAAACGAGCCGCTGTGCGGTTGGTGGCAGCCCGCGCAACCGCGGCCGTTGTTGTTGTGCGCGCCGAGGACGTCAACAGGTGACGTCGCATTCTGCGCCATCACCAAGCCCCCGACCGCCAGAACGAACATTACAACTAACATCGCTTTCTTCATAAAATTTCACGACCTCCATGAATGTTTCGTCGAACTTTGTTCCTGAACTCCCAGAGGCTTAGGCCGTGGGCTGCGTCTTGCGCCGGAGCGCGCGTCGCAACCGCCCCTCGCCTCCTGTTAGTGCAAGTAGCCGCCCGAAGCCGGAAGAACCAACCATTTTCGGGATTTCCAATGTAAGCGTCTGAATCCACAGGGGTTGCGATATTCTTACTATGGACTTCCAAATGTGAAGTTTTTCCCGAACTGGGGGAAAACAACCACTTACAGCTCCCGCTACGCCAAATTCCCCAGCTGTAAGGGAGCTAAAGCGGATCTGTTGCAAAACGCAGCCGTGGGTTCATCCTCGCTCTCTTGGTCATCGAAGATCTTGATCATCGAAGATCTGGTGATTTTTTGAACAGGAGAGGATTCGGCCTCACCTCGACTCAGCAGAGATGCCGTCGGAAACAGATTCTTGATCAGGGCATCGCTTCAGCGATGCCGCCAACCGCGGGAGAAGAAAAGGCCTTAGCCGCTGGGAGCTGGGGATACATTCACAGCGGCTGAAGCCGGCAATTCGTAGCGCGATGCTAAGACATGCCTGAATGCGCGCGCCTCGATCCGGATCTCCCGAGAGCCGCAGGTTTCATCTTCTCGGGTTACTTGCTCGGCGGAACCTTGGCTTCGGCGATCGGAGGCGTGACTGGAACAACCTCTTTGTTCCCCGCTGTTTTCTTCATCCGCTGCTCTTCCTTATCCTTCTTTAACTGCTCGGCCTCGGCGTCGGTGACGTAGCGGAACTGCTGCACCCGGCCGGGATACATCTCCGAGGTGAAAATGCGGTTGTTCTTGTCCGCGATGATGCTGACCAATCCCTGAAATTGTCCTGGCAGAAGACCATGCCCGCCGAAGGTGATGAGCAACCGCTGTTCCTGGTTGAAGACCTGCACGCGGTCCGTCTGGCCATCCGCTACCCAGATGTGGTCATCGGAATCAATCGCAACTCCCTTTGGCCGCGCAAAATATCCCGGCCCATCGCCCGCCTTGCCAAAGGTGCTGATGAACTTGCCATCAGCGTCGAAGATCTCAATCCGATTATTCAAGGTATCGCAGACGTAAAGATTGCCGTCCTTGTCGACCGCGACGGCCGTCGGTTTCGCAAAGTCGCCCGGTGTGGTGAGTTCGTGGCTGTGTCCGGTGGTTCCGATCCTGCGCAGCAACTTGAACGAGTCGGCGTCATAAACTAGCACCTGATCAAGCTCCACATCGGAGACGTAAAGCAGCCGGTTTTCCTTGTCGATCGCCATCCCGCCCGGCTCGGACAGTCCCTCGGTGATAAGGTCTTCCGCCTTGTGGTTCGCATTGAAAACCAGAATATGGTGCAGTCCCGGGTCGGAGACGAAGAGGCGATCGTTGTCGTCCATGGCCAGGCCGATGATGCGCACGAAATGGGCGTGAATCTTGTTCTTGATCAGCTCCACCTCACGCGTTTTCGTGTTGAAAATGAAGATGGCGCCGACCTTCTGATCCGCGACATATAAATTATTCTCGGAGTCCACGGCCATGCCGTAAGGCTCGGCCAGCTGGAACAAAACTTTAGTATCTTCGCTGGCCGCCGTGGTGCCCGCCAGACGGTCCATCCACTTGGATTTCTGGGTGGGAGCAGTCTCGACTTGCGAGAGCTTTTGCGCCGAAAAAAACGCCTGATACCGGATGCGCGCGATGGCTGGCGGGTTCGGCCATACGATGTTCGAGTAATCGATCACGGGAATTTTCTTGGCCCCGGCATCCTTCTTTTTCTTGTCGCCAAACGCGGCCATGGGCGCGAGCAACATCAGGCTCAGCAGCACCAACAACGCGAGCAGGCTCTTGCGATTGCAAATCAGGTTGGCTTCCGGCTTCATATTCATTCTCCGCTTCATGGTTTGCATGGAACTACCTCTTCGTCAGATCTTTGTGACAGCTGGCACAAAATTCCGCGTTGTTCACCTGGTCCTTCGCCAGCAGATTCGGCTGGGCCGATGAATGCGGCTGGTGGCACGACAGGCAGTCAATCTTGGCGTGTACCTTGGTGGTGTCGGTCGGGTCGACCACATCCGATATGGGATGGCCCTCGAGCGGATGTCCGCGCCCAAACTTCAGGGGCAGAACCACCACTTTGTTCTTCGCGAAATAGTCTTCCGGAAGCTTCACACTGCCGTCGAAAATCGTGATCACATGCTCCGATTCGAGTTTCTTTGGCTCGGACTCAGGCCCATGGCATTCCAGACACAGTCCATTCATGGTCTTGGCGCGCAGCAGATGATCGTTGGCGCCGCCGTGAGGTTCGTGGCAGGTAGCGCATCCCTGCTTGAAAGCGGGCTGATGCAGCACGTGTTTCTTCGCTTGCTCGGCCTGATCCGTGTGGCATCCGAGGCAAATGCCGACCGCATTGGTCTTGGGCAATCCTGGCTGGCGGCTGGCATGCGGATTGTGGCAATCCGTGCAGTCCCCGGCTGCGCCCGGATGCGGCACTTTCGCGCCTTCAATCTGCTTTGCCTTTTCGTCGTGGCAGGTTATGCACAGCGATTTCGCGTCGGCTTGTGTGAGCACGACTTTTCCGTCCTTGGCCGGCGCATGGCACAGGTCGCACGACTTATCCGCAAACGGAGGATGCAGAAACTGCCGCATCAACTTCGCAGCCGCCGACTGGTGCGGATCATGGCAACTGGTGCAGTCCGCGGTCGCGAAAGGCTGGTCGTGATGCGCCTTCTGCAAGTCCGCCGCCTTGACGTCGTGGCAGTCAATGCACAGAGCTGGAGCGCTCTTGGTCAGGTGAAAATCGAACTCCGCCTTGCCTGCCTCGCCTGTCTTATGCGTCGTATGGCAAGTGTCGCAGCCCATGTCGAGTGCGGCGTGCCGGCTGCCTTTCTGGGGGACGTTCAATCCTTGCTGGTGGCAATCGAGACAGAGATTCTGCCCCTTCCCCCCTGACTCGGCTTTCAGCAGTTGATTCTTGTTATCGCTGGTGTGGGGATCGTGACACTTGATGCAATCGCGAACTGCCGGAGGATGCACCGTCCCTTTGAGAGTCGCGGCATCTTTATCGGAGTGACAACTCAGGCAGAGCGCCTGCGGAGTCGAAGTAATCAGCTTGATGCGGGTCACATCTTTGTTAACTCGAACTTCGTGACAGCTCAAGCACCCGGTGGCGATCGCAGAATGCACGGTCTTGCCCTTCGACTTTTCCTCATGGCACTCGAGGCACTTCGCTGAATCCACATTTTTGTCGAGCGGTACCGGATGCTCCTTCGCCACCGTCGGCATCACTTCGATCACAACGAGAAATGCAAGCAACTGGAAAAGCCGGGGGAGGGCCTGACCGATGCTCATTTTCCTTTTCGCACAGCGATTTGGAGAGGTGCGGACCATTGCCAACCGTTGCATGTGCACGATCCTCGCCTTTTGATCAGGAGTATGTGCAGATTCTCGATCGAACGGTAAATTATTGCAACCAATAGCCTTCCCAATCCGGGTCGCGACCGGATTAGGTCCGCGAAATGGAGTCAATCTTCCCCGAATGGGCCTTCTGCCACACCCGCTCGGTGAAATCACGCATGTTCGTTCAGAGCCCTCAACCAACACGGTTCCAGCTACATTTCACGCGCTTTGTGATCGAACTCACAGCTTGGCGGCGGTGAGTGAATTCTCCAATGCGGCCATAAAGAGCTGAGTGTTATGGCTCATTCACGCCCCTTTCGTGGAGTTCGACCGCGGGCTCACTCGATTGATCTCAAAGGGTTTGCAGGCCAGGCCCAGTGTTGGCGCGGAACGTGCATTGGCAGGATGCGAGGAAGAGGAAAGCTATGGCCCCGTCACTTCGCTCCGCCTGGCGCAACATCTGGCAGACACTCAGTTCCATCAAAACCGGCGTCGTTCTCATTATTCTGGTGGTCATTTTTTCGGCCGCCGGGACGGTCATCTTGCAGCGCCCTATGACCGACCCCGACGATGTGCAGCGCGCCTATTCGCCCGCCATGCTTCGCTTTCTCGACGTCACGGGCCTTACCGACGTTTTCCACACACGCTGGTTCACCGGCTTGATGATTCTGGTCAGTTGCAGCATCATCGCCGCATCAGTGCAGCGTTTTCCCAACGCCTGGCGATTTTTCGCGCGTCCTTATAAAAGTCCCGACGAAAGCTTCCGCAGAGTTCTCCCGACACAGGCACAGATGCCGGTTGCCGATGAAGAGCAAGCACTGAGCGCAGCCGAACGCGCCTTCCGCCACATGGGGCTGAAAGCCGAACGGATCGTGCGGCCCGACAGCTTCTCCTTGTTCTCCGAGCGCAATCGCATTTCAGAAATGGCGGTGTACATCGTTCATGCCAGTCTGCTGCTGATTTTCTTTGGCTTCATTGTTGATTCGCTTTACGGCTGGCGCGGATTCTTAATGCTGAGTCCTGGAACAGCCAGCAACCAGATCCAAATGAAAGACGGTGCTCTGCGGACCATTCCATTTTCGATCCGCTGTGACGGCACGGGCGAAGAGACTTACGCGGACGGAAGCCCCAAGCGCTGGTGGTCCAAGCTTGCCGTCGTCGATGGCGGACGTGAAATTTCGCGGAAAGAGATTGTCGTGAACGACCCGCTGGTCTACCAGGGACTGCGCTTCTACCAGGCCAGCTATGGCCGCACCGGCAAGCTCGATCAGTTGATTTTGAACGCAACTTCGGTGAATGGCGCCCCGCGCACGCCACAGGAAATCTCGCTGTCCATGAACCAAACTGTCGCGCTCGACGCAGACACCAGCGTGCAACTGGTCGAGTTCATCCCCGACTTCGTGGTGCAGGACGGCCGGGTCTACGCCCGCAGTAAGGACACTGTCAATCCTGCGGTCCACATGATCGTGACTTCGAAAAAAGCCAACACCAGCGTGAACGTATGGCTGCCCGAGATTCCGGGCGTCGACGAGAACGCATCCTCCCCCTACACATTCGACCCCAAAGATTTGAAGACTGGGATTTATACCGGGCTGCAGGTTTCGCACGAACCCGGCCAGTTTGCGGTGTGGGCTGGAGTCGTACTGATGGCTCTTGGCCTGACGTTCGTGTTCTACGTGGTTCACATGCGCTTCTGGGTTGTACCCGTCCACATGGACGGCCGCACCGTGTTATGGGTGGGCGGTACAGCCAACCGCAATCGGGATGCATTCGAACTTAAATTCAAGAACGTGGTCGAACAAATTCAGCAGGAATTGAAACTGGAAGCCGTGGCCTCCGCCCAGGCGCAGGTCACATCAATCGCCGGAAGGTGAGTCCGGTTACGGAGGAACTGTATGGCAACCGCAAAAGTTGAACAGCATCCCGCGCCCGGCACAACGCTGGTCGTCATGGTGGGGTTGGGAATGGCGTTCCTGCTGTTCATCGCTTTTCTGAATGTGGTCAAGAGCGGAAACGTTCTCAGTGAAGCCAACCTGCTCTTTGCTGCCCTGGTTTTCTACGCCGGTGCAGGATCTCTATATCTGGGCTTCGGCGTCACCGGCACCGACGCATACATCAAGTTTGCTTCTTTGATGACATGGGCTGGACTCCTCGCCAACACCGGAGCTGTCGCCCATCGCTGGTATGAAGCCGGCCATCCTCCCTTCGCCAGCATTTACGAAATGCTGCTGGCCTTCGTTTGGACGTTGGCCGCTCTCACTCTCATCGCGGAAAAACGCTATGGCGTGAAGGTGATCGGAACCGTGACCATGCCGGTCGCGATTGTCGGCGTCATCCTGATGCAGCTTCTGCCGAGCGAAGTCCGGCCGCTGGTTCCGGCGCTGCAATCCACCTGGCTTCATGTTCACGTCACGCTCGCCATGCTGGCATACGCGGCCTGCGCACTAAGCTTCGCGCTCGCCATGATGTTCCTGATCCAGGACCAGATGAAGACGGAAACATTTCTGGCCGCAACCAGCATCTTCACGGTCGGCATTTATGCCACTGTCCTGATGCGCTTCGAAAAATGGGGTGGGCTCAGTCTGGTCGCTTGGGATGCACAGAATAAAGCTGAGGTATTCGTCTCGCGCGGGGTTCGCTTGTTCGTCACCATTCCGGACCTTGGCTGGCTGATGCTCCTGGTTTTTGCCTCCGTGGCCGCGCCTCTGGTGCTCTACATTCTGTCACGGGTGAAGAAAAGCGAGAGCCTGCTTGCAGTTGCTGACCGCGCCGTCTTCATCAGCCTTCTGCTGCAGTGTCTGGCCCTGGTTTTCTTCGTGGTGCGCGTACGCTCAGGACAGTATCCCTCGCTCGACGCCGATGGCCTCTACACCACCAGCCTGGCGGCGAGCCCGTTCATCCTGTCCGCGCTGGTCGGGGGTATCTTCGCCAACCTGCTTTATCTTCTGCTGCTGTGGCGGCGCCAGGATCTGGAGAGACTGCTGCCCGATGCCGACGCCCTCGATCGCATTACTTACAAAACGATTTGTATTGCTTTCCCCCTGCTCACCCTGATGATCGCCGCCGGCGCCTACTGGGCTAACCGTGCCTGGGGGTCCTATTGGAATTGGGATCCCAAGGAGACGTGGGCGGCGATTACTTGGCTGGTGTACGCCGGCTACCTGCACATGCGGATCACCCGTGGCTGGCGCGGACGTCGTGCTGCTTACTTCGCCATATTGGGATTCGCCGTGGTGATGTTCACCTTCTTCGGAGTGACCTACTTGTTGCCTGGATTACACGCATATGCCTGAGACCCTGCGACGGGACACGGATTCTGAGATCGGAACAGACGCGGTCCGTGCCGCTCCTGCGCACGCACGTACCGGTTTTTTCAGTACGGCATATTCCGGTGCGGCTCTGCTCGACACTCCAATTTCGACAGGGCGGCTTGCGCATGATTCCGACTCGAACACAACCAACTCCGAGGATCCCGAATTACCCTGGCTTCGAATCAACTGGGAGATCAAGGCGCTGGTACCAATTGCCTGCGTTCTCTTGGGAGGAATGTTGCTGTTCTTGCTGGCCACGCTTTCCTGGCGCGATCCTGAGCGGCACATCGTGCTGTTAGTCGCGGGCGCAGGCGCTGTCGCCATTTGTGGCGCGCTTCTCGTCGTGCTCACCTACACGGTGCAGCGACCGATGGTCGAATTACAGCAACAGATTGCGCAACTGGGCCGCGGCAACCTCGATGTGGCCGTCAGTTTTGCTCACCGCAACGACGAAATCGGCGACTTGGGCCGCAACTTTAATAAGATGGTGGTTCAGCTTCGCGAGGGCCGCGTTGAGATCGAACGCCTGCACCGCACCCAAATATCTCGTGCCGAGCACCTCGCGACTCTCGGAGAAATGGCCACCGGCCTGGCCCACGAAATCCGCAATCCCCTGGCTGGAATCGCCGGCGTCATTGAAATTATTGGCCGCGATCTGCCAGTGAGCAGTCCCGCGCGCTCAGTGGTCAAAGATGTTCGACAGGAAATCAACCGCATCAATCACATCGTCACCGATCTGCTGCAGACGGCACGGCCGCATCCACCAACCGTCCGCAAGACCGATCTGAATACCACGGTCGAACATGCCGTCATGCTTGGACGCCAACAGGCGCAGGCGAAGTCTATCGAAATCGCGCTCCACAAAGAGCCGTCGCTGCCGGAAGTCGAGCATGACAGCGATCAGATCCACCAGGTGTTGCTGAACCTGCTGCTGAATGCTCTGCAAGCGATCGACACGAAGGGAAAAATCGCGGTCAACGTGAAGTCCCAGGGCCCGACGGCGGTTGTCGAAGTAACCGACAACGGACGCGGCATCCCCGCCGATCAGCTGCCAAACGTCTTCCGCCCGTTCTACACGACGAAAGGCGACGGTACCGGCCTCGGACTATCTTTGGCTCGTCGCATCGTCGAAGACCACCATGGCCGCATCGACGTCACCAGCGTGCTCGGCCAAGGCACAACCTTTGCAGTAATCCTGCCGCTGCAACGCTCTACCGTCAAAGACCCCATCTCCTAGGAACCACACTGCTCGAAGCGATCCAACATTTGGGTTTGCGTAGGACTGATTTTGCCTAGCTGCCGATGGTAGGATATCGGCTCACGTTGCCGACCCACACTCTACAAGGTGCTTATCAGGCGTACATGCTTTCGCTCCTTCGGTATCGGTTAAGGCGCACATTCCCCTAGTCGGGAGGCGGTTATGCAATGGGCTCAGATTTACGATCCGTTTGGATATTGGTGGCTTTCAACTTTACTGGCGGCCTTACCGATTATTGTTCTCTTCACTCTGTTGGCCGGTCTCAAGGTGAAGCCACATTGGTGTGCCATAGCCGGGTCTTTCACCGCCTTCGTGGTTGCGGTCCTTTTCTTCAAAATGCCCCCCTCACTGGCTGCACTCAGCTTTGCCTACGGCGTTGCCTTCGGCGTGCTGAAGATCGCGTGGATTGTTCTCGCCGCCGTTTACCTCTACGACATCTCTGTGGAGACCGGTCAATTCGAAATCATGAAAGAGTCGATTGCGGGAATCACTCCCGATCGCCGACTGCAGGTACTGCTGGTCGCCTTTTGTTTTGGCGCGTTCATCGAAGGCGCGGCTGGCTTTGGCGCTCCGGTGGCAATCGCGGGTGCCTTCATGATCGGGCTCGGCTTTAGGCCATTTCATGCCGCCTCACTGAATCTCATTGCAAACACCGCACCCGTGGCATGGGGTGCGATCGGCACGCCGGTTCACACTCTCGCGGCGGTCACGGCACTACCGGAATCCGATCTGAATGCCATGATCGGCCGAATTCTGCCCTTCACCGCGATGATCGTTCCATTCTGGCTGGTGAGAACGATGGTCAGTTGGAAGGAGACTTTCGAAGTTTTCCCGGCAATTCTGGTTGTAGGAAGTTCTTTCGCGCTGACCCAGTTCCTGTGGTCGAATTACGTCGACAGCAACTTAGTCGACATCATGGGAGGCGTGGTATCGATCATCGCCACTCTGATTTTTTTGCACTTCTGGAAGCCAAAGAGGGTTTGGCGTTTCGACTATGACGACAAGGTATCTGCTCCTTCGTCTTCGACAACGACGATCAGCGATCCAATCGGCGCGGAGTGGTCCGCGAAAGAATATGACGGCGACGCTCAACCACGCACTTACACCGCAGGACAGGTCGCGAAGGCCTGGATGCCCTTTGCGGTGCTTTCACTCTTTGTGCTTTTCTGGGGTCTGCCTTCGGTGAAGCTCGCCATGAACCGGTCGACCACTCCGGCTTTCCGAGTCGTCCTCCCGGACGGGAAAGTGCGCCCAGGACCACCGGGGTGGGACGTGCCTTACCTGCATAACGCCGTCTCGCGTTCAGCGCCGGTGGTCGCTAAGCCAACTCCCGAGGCTGCGCGTTACGACTTCAACTGGCTCTCCGCAACGGGAACGGGCTGCTTCTTCGCGGCCATCGTCTCCGGATTGCTGCTGGGCCGGAATCCTATGCAGCTGATGAAGACGTTTTGGAGAACGCTGGTGCGGATGCGGCTCGCCATGATTGCGATCGCGTTCATGCTCGGACTTGGTTACGTTACCCGGTACTCGGGACTGGACGCGGTATTGGGTCTGGCGTTCACTCGCACCGGATGGCTGTATCCGTTCTTCGGGACGTTTCTGGGATGGCTCGGGGTCGCCCTCACCGGCAGCGACACCTCGGCAAATGCGCTGTTCGGCAGTTTGCAAAGAATTACATCGCAGCAACTTGGAATCGATCCGGTATTGATGTGCGCCGCTAACAGCGCGGGTGGAGTGATGGGGAAAATGGTGGACGCGCAGTCCATCACGATCGCGACCGCTGCCACCGAGCAGGTCGGCAACGAAGGCGTTATCTTTCGCTTTGTTGCTTGGCACTCGGTGGCGCTGTGTTCCATTGTCGGCGTGATTGTGCTTCTCTACGCCTATGTTTTCCGGTCTGCCGTTCCCCACGGATTGCTTTTTGTGAAATAAGCAGCCGGAGTTTATGCTTTCAGGAGAGGGCTGCGACTTTCGCGAACTTGAGTGGAGGGTTGCCTTCTCCCAGATCCTCCCCCTTCCGTAGTAAGCTAAACCTGCATGCCTGCCGAGAAGATTCTGGTCATCGACGACGAGCGCCTGGTGCGCTGGTCCTTACGTCAGAAGTGCGAGGAGTGGGGATACCACGTCGTGGAAGCCGCCGCCGGCGAGCCGGGACTGCACCTCGTCCAACATGAGTCTCCGGATCTGGTTCTACTCGATGTCCGCCTGCCCGATTTGAACGGCATTCAGGTTCTGGAACAGCTCAAGAAAACTCCCGACGCTCCGGCCGTCATTATGATCACCGCCGACCCTCAGTTGGACGACGTCAAAAGCGCACTGAAGCTTGGCGCGTATGACTTTGTCGGCAAGCCCCTGGACTTCGAGGAACTCCACGTCACCATCCAGAACGCACTGGAGGCCTCCCGGTTGCGCACCGAAGTTCAATCCCTGCGCGGTGCGGTGCGCCGCCACACCGGATATCACGAGGTCGTCGCCGTGTCGCCCAAATCGATGGAACTGATGAGTTTTATCCAAAAGGTGGCGGCCAGCGAGGCGACGACCATTCTGGTGCAAGGCGAGAGCGGCACGGGCAAAGACCTGATCGCCAAAACGATCCACTACGAGAGCACTCGCCAGGACGGTCCTTTTGTCGCGATCAACTGTTCCGCTATTCCCGAAACCTTAATGGAAGCCGAACTGTTCGGCCACGAACGGGGCGCCTTCACCGACGCCAAGCAGATGAAAAAAGGCCTGTTCGAAATGGCCAACGGCGGAACATTATTTCTCGACGAAATCGGAGAGCTCTCTCCCCTGCTGCAAGCAAAACTTCTTCGCGTCCTTGAGGATCAGGTAATTCGCCGGGTGGGAGGCGTTCGCGATATGCAGGTCGACGTGCGCGTCATCGCCGCATCGAATCGCGATCTGGAAAAGGCCGTCCGCGAAGGCCATTTCCGCCAGGATCTTTATTATCGGCTGGCGATCATCGCCATCTTCATTCCGCCCTTGCGCGAGCGCACCGAAGATATCCTTCCGCTGGTCGACTTTTTCATTGCTTGGTACAACCGGAAGTTCAAGAAATCGATCCGCGGCATCAACCCCGAGACACGCCGTTTGTTGCTGGCTCACAACTGGCCCGGCAATGTCCGCGAACTCAAGAATTCCATCGAGCGGGCCATGATCCTCGAAGAGGAGACGATTCTGCGCCCGGTCTACATGCCGTTCGCCGTGGGCGAAGCTGCCCGCAGCGGTTTGACCGCCTTCGAGCACAGCAGCACGCCGTCTGATGGTGCTGGGAAACAACTCCCCCATGGCCGAGTGCTTCCCCGACTCTACCTTCCGGAAGAAGGAACATCGCTGGAAGAAGTCGAGCGCGCTATGGTCGAGTTGGCCATGCGCCAAGCCAATGGCAACCAAACCCACGCCGCGCGCCTACTCGATATCAGCCGTGACGCCCTGCGCTACAAGCTCAAGAAATTTGAACTGGTACCCGCGGGCGACGACGAAGCTCCGGCCGACTCGGTCCCCTCGGAAAACACATCCAGCTAGAACTCATCTCATCCATGGTCTCGGGAATGGCACCGCTTTCAGCTCCGCCGCCGGAATCGAGCGATGCTGCGGGCTTCAGCCCCATAAGCGCTTCTATGAGAAGGTCATAAACGTCAAGGCTGACGTGGCGGCCCTCCTTAATTTGTTTTCCGAAGTGAGCCATAGACATCCGATGGTAACTTGCGGGCTGTCGTACCTGCCCCGCAATGTCGCGCATGTATTTGGATAGACCTTTATATACGAGTGCCACCTACGCCAATCACTCATACGTTCCGTGCTGTCTCAGGTGGCAACTGCCGAGACTTCCTCAATTCGACGTTCGCGTTCATAGCCCTCATTACGTGTCGCTGCCCGAATCCCAGGGTAAAACTGTTCTGTACTGCACTCGCCACCATTTGAGAATTAGATTGCCGTTGTCACTGTTGTGCCGAATCGACCTGCATCAAGACGAAAGTTCTGCGACCTTGAGCACCAGTTTCCCTCGAATGTGGCCAGTCTCAATCATCCGATGCGCCGGGCGGCATCCTCCAGTGGAAGCATTTCGATCGGAGGTACGCGGACCAATCCAGCATCAATCAAATTGGTGATCTCCCGCATCGAGTCCCGAGCTCGCTCAAAGTCGATAATAAAAGTGATCTTCCGGAAGCCCCGCCGCTCGGCTTCCTTGCGATCGCGCTCAACATCCCCGTCTGCGGTCACTGTGAGGATGCTGACCAGCCTGCCGCCCGGCCGGAGCATGTCCAACGCATGCGGCAAGGTGGTAGACCCTACGACGTCCAGAACGACATCAACGCCCTCCGCAGACCAGTCTCGAATCGCTCGGCCTATGTCTTCGGTCTTGTAATCAATCACACGGTCTGCGCCCAGACTTCTGACATACGCCACATTGCTAGCGCCGCAAGTCGCTGCCACCAGCAACCCTCCGCTCTTCGCAAATTGCACCGCGAAACTGCCAACACCACCCGCGGCTCCGTGTATGAGCACCTTCTGGCCTGGAATCATGCCGCCGCCCTTTTCCGCATGGAAGAGAGCCTGGAAGGCGGTCAGCGCCGCAACGGGAACAGCGGCTGCTTGAGCGAAGCTTAAGCTCTTCGGCATCGGGGAGACATTCCTCACCGGAACTCGCATGAATTCCGCATAGCTGCCCCGCGTTTTGCCGTCCGCAGCGCTCCAAGTGATCACGCGATCTCCTTGCCTGAATCCATCGGCGTTCGACCCCGTTCGCTCCACAACACCGGCAGCATCCATGCCAGTGACGAATGGAAACTTGAAATCTCGTACTCGATAGCCCGCGCGTGCATTCTCGCCCGAGCGTGCTTTCGAGTCGGCTGGATTGACGCCCGCAAATCCGACCCGGATCAATACTTCACGATCTTGCGGTTCGGGGACTGGCTCCTCGCTCAAGCTCATGACATCTGGCTCACCGTAGCGATCCCACCTGCGAATCACGTCCTCCTGTGCATCCGAAAAAATCGGAAAGGTGTAGCCCTGCGACCGACGCAGGTTTTCGGAATCCTCGGGAGAATCCACACTGATGGCCATCACTCGAATTTTCCTTGCATCGAATTCCGGCAGCGCCTACCGTTAGCTCGGTGTTCGGGGTAGTAGTCAGATTCATGCACTTCGTAGCGCTTTCCCGCCTACCATCGAGAGAACAACAACTTGCGAGCCTTCCTGATTCACAGCTCGTCGGCGACGGCCGTGCTCAGCGTTCCACTACAAAGCCGTGCTGATTTGGCGTGCAAATCGTGCCGCTGCAGAGAACGTGTTCGGATACTCTGTCGCCGACATCCTCGGATTCAGCACCAATCCAGATCCAGCGGTCGTTCCGCTTGTCAAATACATCGACGCTGACTCGGGATTTGCGGTAGGCCTTTCCATTTAGCGCCCCGTCTACCGTAACGTTGTACTTAGCAATGCCGGTCGAGCCAAATATACGAATCATTGAGGGCTCGAAGGCAAAAGACGCCGCAACGTCCTCTTTCGATTCAAGCCGCGATTTCATCGTTGTTAGAATTTCCTGCTTAGAGCCGATGGTCCCGGCGGTATGATCGTAGAAATAGAAATCATCGGCCATGCTGGCAGAGAGCCGGTCAAAGGTCGCTTTGTCCCTGGTCACTTGCATTCCGACAAAATCCTTCGCGATCGATACGATCCCGGCCCCATCCGCAGCCCCTCCGACCGAGATTGCTTCGTGCGCCAAGGCCGGAGCACTGGAGGAATCAACGACAAAGGCGGCCTGGTTTGGCTTGCAAATTGCGCCGTTACAGAGAAGCTTGTCGGATACCTTGTCGCCGATTTTGTCATTTTCGGAGCCAACCCAGATCCAGCGGCCACTTCGCTTTGTGAAGATATCGACGGAAAGGAAAGGGCTGCTGAAGGCCTTTCCTCCAATGGCACCTTTTACTCGATTGACGGACTGCGCAATCGCAGTCGAACCGACAATTCGCACGATGTAAGGTTTGAAACTGATAGCTTCTGTCACAAAGTCCTTGGACTTGATGGACGCGAGAATCTCTTCTTTTGACCCCATGACACCGCGCGTACGGTCATGGTAATAAAAACCGTCCGCCATCACGGCAGCCACTGCATCGATAGCCGCTTCGTCCTTGTTCATGTGCACTTCGGCATACGCTTTCGTGATCTTCACGATCGCAGCCATATCCGCAGCCTGGTTCGCCTTGTCTGGCGGCAGCAAATTTCCCAGGCTAAAGGTCATCGTGGAAAAATCCAGGGTGAAACTTTCGAAGTCTGCCACAACGTCTTGCCCAAGATTCCCATAGAGCTGCTCGTTGGTGTCTGTCCCTGTACCGGACGTATATATTGGAACTTTCTCCAAGGTGACCGTCTTATCGCCGATGCCGAGTTTGACTTGCGGCTGCATGTAGATCTTTCGCTTCACAACCCCGCCCGCACCGGCACTCATAGTTTTGCTTCTCTTCCAGCCCTTGGAAGCGCTATGAAATTGCTGATAGTAGCGAACCAAAAGATCCGTCGAAGCTGCGCCCGTATCAAAGCTGAACGGGAGATCGCGTCCTTCTACTTTGCACTCGATGATTGGCGTTAGCTGATTCATATACATCCGCGCTCGCGTTCCTGCCGCTCGGGCTTCGTCCCCCGCTTCGAATTCACCATCGTGGAGAAATGTGATCGTCCGCAGCGCCTGAAACACGGGATAGCCAATAATTCCGTTGATCTGATAGGCCTGCTTGCCCAAGTCTATATTCAGGTTCGCATCGTCCAACACCAGCACCACGACATTGTGCAGCGTTGCGCCTCCCATCGGCAGGGTGGGGAGCAACGCCACCCGCAACGGGTTCTCGGTCCCAGTCAGGCCCGCTTGCGTCTGAGTAACACCTGGCAGAGGCTTTAGCCCAAGCCGCTCCGCAAAGCTCTTGCTCACAACGGAAAGGTTAGCGCCGGTATCCAGCAGCCAGGGTCCTTGCACTCCGTTGACCGTCAGATCCACATTCATGGAGTTCAAGGGATTGCGTTCCGTCTTCAACCTCACGGCTCCATCCCATGTGACGGTCTGCGCCGGCGTCTCTCGCAATATTCGCGCCAGCCCCGCATCATCCTTCGCGCCCTTCAGTTCATCAGGTCTTAGCTGACTCGAGAAATGGGCCAATAAATCGTCATAAATCTGCGCCGCATCGCCATACTGAAAGTTTTTGATGTAGTCATCCGCCAAGGTCAGCAGCGCGACCACTGCCCGGTCTGGACGCGATGTGCGAATGCTGGGAAGAACACGGTTCAGCAGCTGGATGGAGTCCGGAATGTGACCCCCTCGGTTGGCCAACATTCCGGCGAAATAGTCGCGTTCAGGTCCCGGCTCCATGGTAGGCAGCCTCGCCTCCAAGTCGTCGAGGCGAAACTCCTTCAGTTCCTGATCCGGTCCATTTTCAGTGACTGCGCTCTTGCCCTGTGCAAAGCTGAAAGACAGCTGGATGATCCAGAGCGATGCGAAGAGTAGAGCAACTTTGCCGAGCATTGCAACCGATTTCGGCATTTCCTGTTCCTTCCTTCGTTTCGATTGGAAACGATTGTGAATGCCTAAAGTTATTTTCGAAGAGAACGTCAGTAGGAGATGTTAGTTGTTGAATAAAACGATTTATATTCAATGACCTGATAGAATCTTACCCCATGAGTGGCCTGGAAGACAACTACATCATTCGAAGCAAGCGACAAATGCGGGCTCTGGCAGCCCCTACGCGGCAGGAAATCGTTGACGTACTACCCGGGATGGGGACCGTTTCCGTTGCCGAACTCGCAACCGCATTAGGAAGACCCGCGGATTCCCTCTACTACCATCTTCGTATCCTCAACCGGGTAGGCCTTGTGCGAAGCGCTGGATCTCACCGGCTAAATGGACGCCGCGAAACCCTCTTTCGCGCCATTGCTCCAGAGATGAGCCTCTGCTACGAACTCGGGAGAAAAGGCAATGGAAGTCAAGTAAATGCGATTATTGCCTCTATGTTGCGATTGGGTATTCGCGATTTCAGCAACAGCTTTAAGACTGCGGACGCATCCGTGTCAGGTCCGAACCGAGAACTGTGGGCATTGCGCAAAACCGGCTGGCTTTCGCAGGCCCAGATTGCAGAAGTCAATCGCTATATCGAAAAGCTCATGCATGTAATGGCGGCGCCCAGCCGCAATGGGCGGCTTTATGCCGTGACAATCGTATTGACACCGTTGTCTCGCCGATCTCACCGCGATGATGAGCAGACTTTATCGCGATAGCGTCGGATGACGCGGGCGCGTCAACTCGCTATCCGCAGGCTGTGCACACTGAAGTCGGGCGGATCGTCGGCAACCAGAAAGTAATCCGGCCTCCGCCATCCGAGATTAGTACTCGGAAGTCCTAGTGTTGTGTCAAAAGCGACCGCCGCGGATTCTGATAAGGCTACCAATTTTCTCCTCTGCGGTCGCTTCTGATACAGCACTAGGACTTCTGGCCCGGAGCAACTTCTGGTCAGCCAGTCACCCGGACAAGCTGCAATCTATCTGGGCCTAAATTCGATATGGGCGATGCAGGAATGTACAATCGGCGCGATCTAGATTTGACGGGCAGGAGGTGATATGCGCGTTCTTCTCGCGGGTCCGGACTTTGAGGAAAATCTTTCCATCCGATATTTAGCATCTTCGCTCCAAACGAAACGGCATGAGACGTCGTTAGCGGTCTTTAATTCGGCGGATGACGTGGAGGTGGTCGCCGAACAGGCGGGCGAGGCGGAGATCGTCGGGCTATCGATTTGTTTTCAATCGCGCGCACAGGAATTTCTCACGTTGGCACGCCGGATCAAACAACTCCACCCTGGAAAACTGATTGTGGCGGGCGGACATTATGCTTCGTGCGCAGCACTGCCGCTGCTGGAGCACCACCCCGAACTCGACATCATCGTGATTCACGAGGGAGAGCAAACGCTGGCGGAGATAGTCGCGGCGGCAGCGACTCTGAAAGATGACTTACCCAAGACTCCTGGAATCGCCTACCGGGAAGATGGCCAAGTTCGATTCACGCCGAAACGCCGAACGCTGGACGACTTGGACACTTTGCCGTTCCCCGTGCGGGCCGGGCGGATCCACAGTATCGCTGGAGTACCCACCAGCTTTCTGATGGGGAGCCGTGGATGCTACGAGAACTGCGCGTATTGCTGCATTACAACTCTACACAATCTGGCACCAGGCAAGAAATTTCGCCAACGCAGTGTGGAACTGATCGCCGACGAGATGGCGGAGCTTTATCGAGAGCGGGGCACGCGGCAGTTCGTATTTCACGACGACAATTTCCTCGTGCCGTCTGTGGCGCATAACCAAGCGCGAATCGAGGGATTCGACGAGGCATTCAAGAGCCGCGGCATGGACGATATCGCTCTACTGATCAAGTGCCGCCCAGCGGATGCGAACCGGGACGTATTGGGCAGATTGAAGGAAATGGGACTGGTGCGCATTTTCATGGGGATCGAATCGGCCACCGAGGCGGGCCTTCTCACATTGGATCGCCATCAAACCGTGGGGCAATCGATCCGCGCTCTCGATATCTGCGGGGAACTGGACGTTTCGGCCCAGTTCACGATCATGACATTCAATCCCGACGCGAATTTAAATACGTTACGAGCCGACCTTGCTTTCATGCGAAAGTTCGCGGGGAATCCACTGAACTTTTGCCGTGCCGAAATTTATGAAGGTACGCCTCTGGAGAAGCGGATGGTCGCGCTGGGACGTGCGCGAGGCGATTATCGCGCGCGGGAATACAGCATGGACGACCCGGTAGCGGACCTAGCGTGTACCATCTCGCTCGATCTCTTCTACGACCGCTGCTGGGGTGACGGCAGTCTGATGCAGAAGACGATTGGGCTCGATCACATGATCGCAGTGCGGAAGCGCTTTCACGGCCGTGACGACTTGTGCGAGCGGGCCCACGCTTGGGTGCGGGCGGTGAATCTCGATACGCTCAATCTTCTGGAAGAAGTGATCGAATTGAGCGCGTCGGGAGTGGGGAAAATGGATGCCGCCGCCTTGCGAACCGTCCATGCCCTGAGTGAGCGGGAGATGTGCACCCGGAATCAGTTTCTATTGCAGGGGCTGCGATTGAAAACCGCACTTGACGAATTCCGTTTGCCAAGTCAAATCGTTTCCGCAGGAAGCGCGTCGCGATTTCGATTGGGCCGCCAAGTTGCGGCAGCGGTACTGGCGATGGGAGTGCAAGCCACCTTGTCGACCGGCCAGGGGATGGCGGAGCAAACGCCTGCCCCGATGCAACGTGTGGGAGGCGGCGATCAGGAAAAATGTTGCACGCTCGACGGGACCGTGACGGACCCGTCCGGGGCCGTCGTGGTAAACGCATCGATTACGATTACAAACATTGCCACGAATCGTGCCATCCCGCTGAAAACCGACCAGGCCGGGCGATTCACGGCGAAAGATCTGGGAAGCGGCAAGTACGACGTCATGGCGGAGGCGAACGGTTTCAAGACGACGGTTGTCAAGGGCGTCGAAGTCAATGCCGGCAAAGCCGCGCGACTGAACATCCGCCTCGAAATGGGCAACTGGGGTGGCTGCTGCGAATATGCTGCGGCACCAATGAAAACGCTGGAAGACTACACCCTCAAAATTAAGCCTTTCACCTATAGCGTCGGTGAAGGCAACGACGCCGGCACGCTGAGCGGACTCGCCAAGCTTGTATACGGCGATAAAAAGATGTGGACACAGATCTACGCGGCCAATCGGGATGTGGTGAGCAATCCGAACGCGCTTTCGTACGGATTGTCGCTCACAATTCCGGCGTCACACCCGCCGGAGCCAAAGCGGGAGACGAAAGTTCTCCCGCCCTATCCTTCGGAGGCAGCCAGCCAGCATGTGCACGGCGAGGTAGCAATGGATGTGACACTCAATGACGACGGCACAGTGCAAGAGGTGAAAGTCATTGAGGGCAATCCGTTGCTCAATAGCGCAGCGACCGACGCCGTGAAGCAATGGAAGTACCGGCCGCTTACGGTGCACGGCAAGCTAGTGAATAGGATCGTCGTCGTGCTCACATTCGGCAAGAACGGAAAGGTGCGTTAAGTTCGGGCCAAAGCCAGTTAAACTCTTAGTCCTGAGCGCGTCTTTGCCCGCAACGGGCTTCATGCACGCAGCAAATGGCGTGCCTGCTCAGCCTCCCCTCGTTCTTTTCTGGAGGACGCGACGACCTCAAGCGGATGTGTCGGAGAAGCTCAAATCTCCCCATCCCGATGTTGCCAATTACACGCCCTTCGGGCTTGTGGGTGAGCCGTCGGCAGCCCGGAAACTACCCAGAAACGGGCTTCGAGGAAGTTGGCCAGATTGGTAACGACAAGTCGGCTAGTGCGAAGATTTCTAAGAGTGTGATCCAGGGCCTGCGGCCCGCGAAACTTCATGAAAACGAGAGTAAGGCATTACATGTTTTCAAGGTTTAGCCCACATTTTCGACCCTGCGGTGGTTAACAGAAAACGCGAAGTAATTTGGCCTGTGACGTTTTGACAAACAAATGCGGCGCCGATTCGAAGAATTGGCGGGAGCGACAGGACTCGAACCCGCGGCCTCCTGCGTGACCGGCAGGCGTTCTAACCAGCGGAACTACGCCCCCGCATGTATTGCTCCGCTTTTGCCGGACTGTTCCCTTCCGTTTCCCCCACTTCCCAGCTGTGTCCGAAACTGCCCGAAAGTGCCGTGACAGTGCAGAGTTCTAAGTTTGTTCTCTGAGCGGAGCACAGACACACTGAATCCACAGTCCTTTCCGAGAATGCATTCTCATTATTAGTTAGCAGCACCCAACAACCCAGGTTCGTCACGATCGTGACGGACCTGGGCTTAGGATCGAACCCCAACTTGCACCGGGCCCAGAAGTGGCCCGTTTAGAGTGCGGATAGAAGCATGGCAACGGTGGGGGGTCGTCGGCCAGAGTTTTCCAGGAGGACTTGGTTCGAACCGGATCCAGAATGTTCTGTGACCGAAACGAAAATAAAGATGCTGAGATGATGATGGAGAATGCCAGAACGGTGAGGCGGAGTGTGGATGCCAACGAGCAAGCTCGAGAAAGAGCGAAAACCACTCCACTGAGGAACAAAGCTCAACTGAACTACGTTTCGCTTCGTTCCGAGCTCGATCGTGAAGTAACTTGCGGGGCTGTCAAGGGTCAAGATGAACGCCGCCCTTCGGCGGCGCCCTTGACAGCCCCGCAAGTTACCATCGGATGTCTATGGCTCACGTCGGAAAACAAACGAAGGAGGGCCGGCACGTCGGCCTTGACTTTCATGACCTTCTCATAGAATCGCTTATGGGCTTCAGCTCCCGAGGAATGCTCACTGAGAGCTCGAGACCACGGTAATCGTCTTCGACAGCCCTCCAACGCCGTCGCGGCGAACGATCCGGGTCTGCCCGTTTCCCAACCGAGCGTTTGCATTCGATTGGGGCGAGAAGGGCACGCCATCATTCACCTCCGTGCAGTCCATCCGCAACCTGCCGTTGTCGTTGAACACCAGACCGTAGAATCGCAAGGTGCTGCCTGCGGTTAGAGTTTGCGCATTCAGCAGTTGCGTGTTGCCGTCAACGTAGACTTCGACTTGGCTCGGGTTAGTAAGCAGCGTGGTTTGTCCAGGTTGTACAGCCAGCGCGGGAAACAAATCGTAAGGCGCGAGAGATACGGTGTAGTCGGTAAAACTTCCGTTCGTAGAAGATCCCATTACTGTTCCGTTGATTATCTGCGGGATCAGCGTGATTGTGTTCGCCGGAGTGTAGACCCCACCCATGGTAGACAGCGCCTGAGCAGAAACATCAACGTTCTGACCCGCGACCATGTTTGCAGCCGTAAAGCTGGGCACAAAGGGAAGTTTCTGCAGGTTCGTGAACTGACCGGACACCTGGAAAACCGCATTGCTGAAACTTATATATGGCGTGTCGAAGTAATTGCCGGAACCGTTGGGGCCAGGAGCAAGCGGGCCTTGCTCCTGGCGGCCATAGAGCATTAAGACAGGCACCGCTGACCCAACTTGCATCAGCGGTCCCGTAAACATATTGACAGCAGAAGAGTCCTCTACGGCAATGCGTGTCGCCGCCACCGATCCGTCTGGCCGAAGCGCTCCATCGATATTTACGAACATTCCGGTCGCGAGCGCCGAGACATTGGAGACTCCCTGAAAAGCAGTTGTACTCCCAGCGCTAACGGAAAGCCTTCTTGTCCCCTCGGGTCCCTCAGGGACCGCGAGAGTGAAATTGCTGTTACCGGAGTCGAACGAAGCAATTTCTCCCTCAAGCCCTGCCAACTTGCCATTCGCGGGATTGGTCGGCGAGGAAATCAAGGTGAGCGCCGTCAGATTGAAGGTTGGCGTCAAGGCATAGCCTGAGAACCCCATGGGGTTCAAGCAATCGGGCAAGGTCGCCGACTGCGAGGCCAACAGGCTCAAAGCGAGGGCCATGCTCGTGCCCGTCACAGTAATGGCTGATGGCAACGTTACTGTAACCGAGGAAGCGGGTACATTGTTGTTGTAGGTTGTTATTCCTAAGGACGGTTGCCCGTCGACTATGCCGTTGGCAATACAGACGAAGCTGCCGAAGGTAATTGTCGCCGTCGCAGCAGTGTAGACATCCTGGGGAACAACGGCAGTGACTAGGGGATCGATGGCGCCGTTCAGATGAATGAATTCCGAGGGCTGCTGGGCCGTTAGCAGGCTGACCGTCTTGCCTGACTGGCTGGTGAGAGTGACGCTCTCAAATTCGAGGTCAAACTCGGCCAGCTGATCATTCGCCGTGCTCGAAAGCACCACGGTCACCGACGTGTTCCCGCTAAGCTTTGGAGGTTGTGTAGAGTTTCCGCCGTAGCCACAGCCCGTGGTTAGGCTGAGTACCAGCAAAATTGGAAACGTCACGAGAAAAGTGGTTGGGCGATTGAAAAAGGAAGTTTGCAGAGACGAAGCAGCGGACTTCATAAGTTCCTCCTGCAAATGGCAAAAGAACTGCTCTTGGAAAGGCCAGTGGGCGCTAAACAGGTAACTCCGACATCCTGTTAACCAGTTCGATAAACAAAATAAAGAGGGCATCATCATACAAGCGGAATCGTCAAGCAGCGTACGATTCGTGTCGAGAATTGTAAAAGGCCGCACTCGCTAACTAACTAAGCCGTTTGCCAAGTGGTAATCCCGCCCCAAGAAATTGGGGCTTCTTGTCAGAAGCCCCCTGGCGCCGGTATGAGCGGTTATGAAAGGGCGCCGCCTCTCGATGAATTCTCTACCCGCGCGAAGCGTGCTCTTTCGCCTTCGCGATGTCCTGCTCAACCTGTTGTCGTTGCGGATAATCCGGATTCGCTTTCAGCAATTGCTGCCAGGCGTCAATCGCGCCCTTGGGATCTTGCTTGCCCTGCCACCGCACCCAGCCCAGGTTAAACAGCGTCTGCGGATGTCCTGGCCGGTACTTCAAAGAAGTCTCCATCGCTGCCAGCGCTTTTTCCGCATTGCCCATATACCAGTACGCCGTGCCCATGTCCGTCCGCACATCCGGATTGTCCGGATGAATCAACAACGCGCGTTCGTAGTATTGAATTGCCGGCGGAAACTCTTTTCCGTCGTAAAACAGATTGCCGAGCTTCACGTACGAATCGAAATCCTTCGGATCTTTGTTGACGGCTTCGAGCAAGGGTGCCGCTGCCTGCGTCAGCACAGCTTGCGCATTCGCGTCTGGCTGCTGCTGGACCTCGACACTTCCTGGTTGCGTGGTAGTCGATGCCGCGGCCTGTGCCGTAGCCGTTGAAGCCGATCCACGGAACAAATATCCCAGCGCTACACCGAGCAGGAGACAGAACACGGCCAGCAGGTAAGCCTGCCTGCCCGTCCACGCTCCGTTGCTTCCCGAACTGCTAGTTAATTGCGACCGCCCGCTCTTTGCTTCGCTCATTTCGCTTCTCCGATCTGGTGCCGGCAGACGCCCGTTGCGGCGATTCCAAGTGAAACAGGCGAGTGACCGCAGCGGTCATCTTCTCCTGTTCTTCCTTTTCTGGAAGTTCTTTGAGTTCGCGAGCCAGGGAGCTGGCAATCTTCTTTATGACCTGCGATGTGATTGCGTGTAGCGACTGGTTCTGCTCCCGGGTAAACGGCCCGCGCTCTTCGATGAAAGACTCCAGTTCCTGCCGGCAAATTTCGTCGAGGCGGTGGCGCAGTGCCACGATGATCGGCACCATACTTTCCGCCTGCAGTTTGCCGCGGAAAGCTTGTGCCTCCGCAGCGATAATCCTCTCCGCCTCTGCGACTGTCGACCTATATTCCGTGCCGTTGTTCTTGACCGCGTGCTCGAGACCGTCCAGGTCATAGAGGAGGATTCCGTCAACTCTGCGCACGTCCGGTTCCACGTCACGCGGCATGCCGATGTCCATGATGACCAGTGCAACGCGGTTGCGCTCAATAGCAATTCTTTCTGCTTCCTCGCGTGTTAGAACTGCATGCGGACATCCCGTCGCGGTGATCACAATGTCTGCACGCAGCATGCAGTTCCAGCGATCCGCTAACCTGGCAGCCGTGCCTCCAAACTTCTCCGCCAGTTTGCGCGCTCGCGCTGGCGATTGGTCGATCACCACCACGGAACCAGCGCCGCTGTCTATCATGGAACGCGCAGACAGTTCGCTCATCTTTCCCGTTCCTAGCAGCAATACTCTTCGGCCATCCAGAGATCCGAAAATTTGGCGCGCCAACTCGAGCGCCGCCGTCGGAATGGAGACCGCCAGCTTTTCGATCGCCGTCTCCTTTCGCACTCGAGTGGAGACTTCGAGCCCTCTCGCTATCACGGCGTTCAGAAAACGCCCCGCCGCGCTCACAGTGCGTGCCTGCTCCCACGCGGCTTGGACCTGCGCAACGATCTGCGGCTCGCCCAACACGATTGAATCGAGTCCAGACGTCAGTTGGAAAACGTGGGTCAGCGCGCATTCATCCAGCAGGCGGTAGAAGTGCTCCCACTCGGTCAGCTTCAGCCCATGCTCGACCGAAAGAAAGTTGAGCAGCGAGTTGGCGGCCAGCGTTGGCTCACTCGCCCATACCAGGAATTCCGTCCGGCAGCAGGTGGAGAAAACAACTACTTCCTCGATGCCCTCCCCACTCTTCAACTGCCGCAACACTTCGTAGCGCCGGTTCTCATTGATCCAAAAGCGCTCTCTCATGGCCAGCGGAGCCGTGCGGTGGTTCAGCCCGATCACCATGAGCGTAGGTTCCAAAATGAACACCTGGGAGAACAAGTTACAGCTACGGAATCGCAAGCCATTTGCCAAAGATCCCTGCGGGATTGACTCCTCAATCGCAATGTTTTCAACAAGTTGTAAGACGCAAGAACGATCGGGAGCGTTCATCGCTGCTTGCAGTGCGGCATATGGCGCGGATCGCGAGTCTTTTAACCCGATCTGCCTGCGCTCGACCAACTTAGCCTCTGACCACGATCACGACCAGACGTGACTGCGATCACTGACCACTACCCCCGCTTTCGTAGAAACTGCTAGACGATTAGCACGTTCTTACCCAGTTCTCGAAACTTGTCTGCGAGATTCCGCTTCAGCGCAGACAAAGAGGCGGGGTCAATCAAGGTTCCGAAAAGGAAAAGCAATCATGAAGATGACGAAGCTCGTAATCCTGATCGTGATGATCGCTGTGGCACTATTCCTCGTTTTGCCTAACCTCTCATGGGCCGCCGAAGATGGAGCAGCCATCTACAAAACGAAATGCGCTGCCTGCCATGGCGCGGACCTTGCGGGAAAACCGGCCGCCAAGATTCCCAGCTTGGTTTCTGACGATGCTAGGAAGGCTTCCGATGCCGATCTGATCGATATGGTCGCCAACGGCGGCAAGGACAAGAAAACCATGCATGCTTTCACCAACAAAGGCTTGACCCCGGACCAAGTGAAGGCGGTCGTGTCCTACATACGCGAAGCGCAAAAGAAGTAGTTCAGTGTTCCGATGGTAGGAATCGCTGTTCCGAATGGCGAATCCGCGCTGCCGAACGGGCAACCGCGTTACCTTGCGAGGGTGAGTGATCCGCTCACCGGCGAGTTCTGGCCTCCTTCGCCGGATTGCCGGGGTCCCCTCTTCGGTTCGCAATTACACGGAACTGCCAGCCCGGGTCTATGTGCTCACCCTAGACTCGGGCCTTTGTTTGCCGTCCGTAACCGCGTAACACCTCCGTAGAGATGTAGCTTGCCAGTCTTCTCACCACGTCAACCCGAGCTGTCGGGTTTCTTCTTGCGAAATTGATCACGACTGGCTGTGATCCTAATCACAGCCTTTTCCACGTTCCGAAAGTACTCTGGTCTTGCTTGTGGGAGTTCTTTTCGAGGCATTCGCCGAAGGGGGTAACATGGTCGTCGCCGGCACTACTCCAAACATGAGCCGCGTGGCTCACGATTTTTCCAGAAATCCAATGCTCGTCTACTGGGAGATGACGCAGGCCTGCGGCCTCGCATGCAAACACTGCCGCGCTGAAGCAATGCCCACGGCTCATCCTCTCGAACTCAACACCGAGGAAAGCAAGCGATTCCTGAACCAACTCGTCGGCTTCGGAGATCCACTGCCCCACCTGATCCTGACCGGAGGCGATCCGCTCAGCCGCAAAGAGATCTACCCTCTGATCGATTACGCCAACGGCTTGGGGCTGGAAGTTTCCATTACCCCCAGCGCAACGTCCGAATTAACCAACGCCGCCATCACCAAGTTGAAGTCGCATGGAATTCAGAGCCTGGGCCTGAGCCTCGACGGCCCATGCGTTCAGAAGCACGACAACATTCGCGCCGTCGCCGGAACCTTCGAGCGCACCATGGAAGCCGCGCGCCACTGCGGACGCCTCGGCCTCCCCATCCAGATCAACACGCTCGTCGCGGAAGAAACCGCCGACGATCTGCCCGCCATCTACGAGCTATTGCGCACCAGTTTTCCTGTGATGCGGTGGAGTCTGTTCTTCCTGATTTCCGTGGGACGCGGTAAGGCCTTGAACGAAGTCTCTCCCGAACGAGGCGAATCCATCATGCGGTGGGTTTTCGATCTCTCTAAGCATTCGCCCTTTGCCATCAAAACCACCGAAGCTCCGTCCTATCGCCGCATTGCCATCGACATGATGCGCTCGTCGGGGATGCCCACGCCTGACATGAAAGCAACGTCTGTCTATCAAGGCTTCCAGATTCGCGACGGCCACGGCATCGTCTTCGTCTCCAACCTTGGAGAAGTTTATCCCTCCGGATTCCTGCCGCTCCACTGCGGTAATGTCCGGACCGGTTCGCTAGTCGATGTCTACCGCAACGCCGACATTTTCCGCGCACTCCACTCGCCCGATCAGTTCCATGGAAAATGCGGTGCCTGCGAATACAGCCACATCTGCGGAGGATCGCGCGCGCGCGCATATGCCTATACCGGTGATGCTCTGGGCACAGACCCGTTCTGTCCGTACGAACCCGGCTCTACAACCGCGTAGCCACGAGCCTGCGCAATGGTGACTCGGCCTGAAATGAATGACCTGCGCGAGCAAGTTCGTCTGTCGGCGCGTCCTGCGAACCCTGGTACAAGACTCTCCGCGTTACGCAAGAAGCTGACCCGCCGCGCCCGCCCCGACCACTCCCAAGTACTGCGCAGGACCATTCAACTCGCCTTCCTGTTTCTCAACGTCTGGCTCGGCGTCGCTTTTTATTTCTGGGTCCGCCGCATGGAAACGGGCGCGCCCGCTCGGATCGTGGTGCGGCCCGCCGGCGTGGAAGGCTGGCTCCCCATCGCCGGCCTCATGAATTTAAAGTATTGGCTGATGACCGGGTGCGTACCGGCCAGCCATCCCGCCGCGTTGTTCCTCCTGGTAAGTTTCCTGGCAATCGCGTTCTTATTCCGTAAGGCGTTCTGCAGTTGGCTGTGTCCTGTTGGGACTTTTTCCGAATATCTCTGGCGTGCGGGACGGCAGACCTTCGGGCGCAGCTTTCAGGTCCCGCGCTGGCTCGATCTTCCCATGCGAAGTCTGAAGTATCTGCTGCTGGGATTCTTCGCTTGGGCGATCGCCAACATGACGCCGGACGCGATTGAGCGATTCATGCATAGCCCCTACGGCGCGGTCGCCGACGTACGCATGCTGAATTTTTTTCGTGATTTGGGCCATACCACGGCCATCGTTCTCGGCGCCCTGGTGATAGCGTCGGCCCTGGTGCAGAATTTCTGGTGCCGTTATTTGTGTTTCTACGGAGCACTACTCGGCCTTACTTCCCTGCTGAGCCCGTTGCGTATCCGTCGCTCAGAACCCGCCTGTATCGATTGCGCGAAATGCGCCAAGGCTTGCCCCTCCGCCCTGCCCGTGGACAAACTGGTCACCATTAAGTCGGCCGAGTGTACGGGATGTATGGAGTGCGTTGCCGTGTGCCCGGCCGAAGGCGCCCTGCAACTCGCGCTGGTCCCATGGACGCGTTCTCCCAATCACGGTCGACTTCCGGCATGGGCCATGGCCGGTGGAATTGCAGTCTTATTCTTCGGAATCATCGGATATGCAAAGACCGCCGGCTATTGGAACGGTGACGTGCCCAACTACATTTATCGCCAACTAGTCCCGCACGCGTCTGAGCTGAACACCCGTTGACCTAGAGATCCTCGAGAGAACAAGAGCAAGCCAACTACGGCTCCTCGCTGACTTCAATCACATTCCCTTCGGGATCGCGTATCTCAAAATAGTGCGTCCTGCGCACCCTGCTCAATCTCACCGAGGCCGGCACCCCGCGAGTTCAGAAAATCTTTGGCTTTCTTGATATCGGTTGTGAAAAGCAAAGGCCTGAGCTCATCGGTCAGCTTGCCCGCCGGACCCAGTGCAACAATGTATTCATCATTTGAGAAGCCGAGCGCGACGCATCCTTCGCTTTCGTCCATCTCGACTTCGATCTCGCGCAGCCCTAGCTTTTCCACGTACCACGCCACCGAACTGGCAAGGTCGCGGACGCCTACATCGTTCCAACCGCCGCAGGTAAACGGTCGCGCCATAACTCGCCTTCAGAATCAGAGTTCTGATTGCAGTCGGACGGAATTCCCCTAGGAATACAACTTGATGGGCGCTACCACCCGCGTAATCGTTCCGCTCGGACTCGGCTGATCCGGCTTCAGCCCGCATCGCATCGAAGCGAACAAGCCGATCAACTGGCTCAACATCACATCCAACGCCGGCCGGTATTGATCGGGGAAATTGGCTCCGCAATCCAGCGGCAAACAATAATCCACCAGAGACGCCACATCGTCGCCCGGACGCGTCGTAACCACGGCCCGCACTCGCCCGAGATGCTTGCGATCAATCTCCCGCAGCAGATCGAGTTCGTACCCGCGCCTCCGGCTGTCGCTCGACAAAAAAGCCACAAACAGTGTCTGTCCGTCCACGCTCGAGAGTGGCCCGTGGCGAAGCCCGAGCGGCGTCTCCGCCAACGTCGTAACCTTGCCCGCGCTCAACTCCACCACCTTCAGCGCGGATTCATCCGCCACCGCCCGCAACACCCCTGCACCAACAAAACAGGCACGCGTGCAGCCCAACAGAGTAATCGCAGCCGCAGCTTCGGCCGCTGAGGGAAGAAATTTTCGGCCCGCCGTGCTCATTCCTTCGATCACCTCACCGAACTGGGCGAGGTCTTCCAAGTGTCCCAAGCACTGACCCGCCAGAACCATGTTGCTGAAGGAACTGGTCATGGCTAGACCGCGATCATTCACGGCTTCGTCGAGCACAAGAGCCAACGCGCGGTCTGGGTGTCGCGAGCAAATTTGTGCCATGGGCCCCAGGGGATTGCAGGTAATCACCAGGTGACGGATCTCTCGATGCCGATCCAACGCCTGCTCCAACAACGCCACGCCTTCCGGACTCTCGCCCGAGCGCGAAAACGAAATCCACAGATATTCCTTCCCCGGGCGATGAAACTCTTCGAACTCGGTCAGCAGTGTCGTGCTGGGAATGGCCCAAACCTCGCAACTCCAACGTCGGCGGAACAATGGAGCCAGCGCCCGGCCCGTGTAATCTGAAGTGCCCGCGCCAACCAGATATACGGTGGGCGACGAAGTATTCCCGCGGCCGATCCCCGCACGCCTGAGCACGTCATTTAACTCTGCCTTCTTCTCCTCGCAGCGCTGGTATGTCTTTTTCCAAGTATCGGGCTGCTGCCATATCTCTCGGGGTGTGTGTTCGAGACCGCGTTCAACTTTTTCCTCCACCGGTAAGTCCAGCAGCATGCGCAATGGGTCGGCCAAAATTCAATCTCCTCAAATTAAGGACACTGTAGTCTATTACAATCTTAACTCCGCCAGAAACCATTCGAAATCAAACGAAATAGCATCCGGACGGAACCGTATTTCCGTTGGTAAAGTCATTCACCGCGGATTTTATACAGTTTCTCAATCAGCAACAGCTTTTCAAACCACCGCAGACCTTTCAGCAACTAATCACCTGGACTGGTGTTTCTTTTTCTGAGGAGAGAAAACAAATGAGCCGTGGTTCACACCCGTTGAGTTCGCTGCTCCTGGCGGCCGCACTGGCTTCGTCCTTGGCAGGATTCGCCTGCGAGCATCATCACTATTATCGCGTCTACGATCCGTACTACACGGATTACCACGTATGGAACAACGACGAAGTGGTTTACTACAATCGCTGGGCTGGTGAAACCCACCGCGACCCGCACCGCGAATTCCGCAAACTTCCTCCCGAGGAACAAAAGGAATACTGGACATGGCGTCACAACCATGGCGACCACGACCGTCACTAGCAGGCCGGATCGGGCTCTCAGTGGCCGAGCACCCTGAGAGCCTGTTCCGCAGTTGTCATTCTGGCTCCTCGTCGTCGTAACTCCGCAATCGTCTTTTCTCCATCGTCTTTCTTCAGCGTTGCAATCGCATCCTGCACCACGGTCACGCGCCGCCCCAGTTCGAGCAAGCCCTTAGCGGCGAAGTTCACACAGTATTCCGTCACCACTCCGAACACCACAAATTCGGCTTTATCCCCGAGTTGCTCGACGAGAGGCTCCGCGTGCAGGCTCTCAAAAATATTCAGCGTCTGTTTTTCCAGCAGAATCTGCTGGTATTTCGACAAATCCTGCGGCAGCTTGGCCTGCACATCATTCGGCACCCGCACAACTCGATCGGTCAACGCCTCCGGCACAAACTCCGCCCCCGCCGTTCCCTTCACGCAATGCGGCGGGAAAGTTTGAAACTCGCGATCGCGCGGCCCATGAAAACATCCGTGCGATACCAGGAATACCCGCTCTTGTCGCGCCGCATCGGTAAGCCGCCGGATGTTTGGCAACAGCTTTTCTGCCCCCGGCACATAAAGCTTCCCTGCGGGCAACATGAAATCAGCTTGCGTATCCACTTCCCAAAATATAAAGTCCGGCGAAACCATAATTTCCTTTCGTACGAAACTTCCGTCCGTAGCGTCGGCGCTTAATGTAGCGCCGGCGTCCCGCCGGCTGTAGGGACGGCCGCTGGCCTTCGCATCGTCCAGCACCCAAAACTGTTCAAGGTCCGAAAAGCCTTCGCATCGTTTCCGCGCGAAACTCAAAAATCTCCTCTACATCCCGCTTCACACCGGACCGGCGCCCTGTGCCAGCGCAGCCGGTATCGAATCAACGAGCCGACAGCTAGCGCCTCCGGCGTCTCCACCGTGCGGAAATCGAACCACGGCGAAATGATGGTCCGGCACATTCTCGCGTGCGAAAAACAAAAACCCCTCGTCCACTAGCTTCGGCAACATTGCGCTCGCTCCAGAAGGTAAGTCCGCATCGGATTCGTTGACCGGTTGCTGCATCACCTTTCTCCGCATCTCTCGAACGCATCCGAGGTTTCTGTGTTCTAATCTCCGCGTTGTAATTCTCGCACGTATTGTTCCGGGGAAACGTATGCTTCAGACTTGCCGCAAACGGTTGGCAACGGCCTTCCTTGCTTTCATTTTCGTGATCTTTCCCGGCCTCCTGGCCTCGTCGCCCCGCGCACAGGTGCCCGAGTGGTGCCGCCCGATACCGCGCCCCGCGTACAAGACTCTCGATCGCGTCCCCATCACCGATGCCTGGTTCGAAGTCTACAAGCCTGCCAGCGGAGTGTTCGCCATCTACGAACCCCACCAGGCCGAAGAAGTGATCAGCTACTTGATCGTCGGCGAAAAGCAGGCCGTGCTGTTTGACACGGGCATGGGAATCAGCGATCTCAAGAAAGTCACGGCTGAACTTACCAAGTTGCCGATCGTCGTCCTGAATTCCCATACGCACGACGATCACGTTGGCGGCAACTGGGAGTTCGTCACGGTCTACGGCATGGATACCGACTTCACACGCAAGAACGCGCAGGGCTCGCGCACAGACGCACAGGATGAAATTACTCCCGACCAAATTTGCGGCACACTTCCGAAGGGATTCGACTCGAAGACTTACGCGACCCGCGCTTGGAAGATCTCTGCCCTAATTCATGACGGCGACCGTTTCGATCTAGGCGGCCGAACGCTGGAAGTCATCGCCACGCCCGGTCACACTCCCGACGCCATTTCCCTCATCGATCGCACCAACAGGCTCCTGTTCACCGGCGACACTTACTATCCCGCTCCCATTTGGCTTTTTCGTCCCGAAACCGATCTGGACGCCTACGCCGCATCCATCCGCCGCTTGGCGGCGCTCGCCCCACAGGTCAAATTAGTTTTGGGCGCGCACAATGTCCCCGTCGCGTCTCCGTCAGTACTTCCTCGACTCGTAGAAGCCTTCGATGCAGTGCGCGCGGGCAAAGTCACCGCCACCCCCGATTCGCCCGGCAAGGTCCTTTATAAAGTAGGCGACCTCTCATTCCTGATGCGCGCGCCAACGACTCCCTGAAGCACAACGAACGATGCGGCCGGAACCAACGTGAGGGTGTCCCATCTTTGCCGGGTTCTTTGCGGCCAAGGTGGGGATTTTGACTTTCGCCTGATGCCACGTTTTGGCTAACCTGCGAAGATTTGTCCCGTTCTGTGTTCTAATCTCCGCGTCGTAATTCTCACCTAACGACCCTTCGGAGAGATGCATGTCACTGAGCTATCACCGCCGCTCCCCCTTCGTATTCGTCGCCCTGATTCTCTCGACTTCATTGTGGGCGCAATCGCCCATCTCAACCGCTCCCCCCGCCGATCTCGACGCCTACGTCGCCTCCTCCATGAAAACCTTCGACGTTCCCGGCATGGCCGTCGCCATCGTGAAAGACGGTAAGATCGTCGTCGCCAAAGGCTACGGTGTTCGCAAGCTCGGCGATCCCACGCCGGTGGACGAATTCACTAAGTTCGGCATCGGATCGAACACCAAAGCTTTCACTTCAGCGGTCCTCGCCACGCTGATCGATGAAGGCAAGCTCTCCTGGGACGATCCTGTCTACCAGCGCCTCCCCGGCTTCGTCATGTACGACCCCTACGTCTCGCACGAAATGACCATCCGCGATCTTCTCACGCATCGCAGCGGCATGGGACTCGGCGAGGGCGACCTCCTCTTCTGGCCTCACACGACTTATTCGCGCGAAGAAATCATCCACAAGCTCCGCTTCATGAAGCCTGCCTCCAGCTTCCGCAGCCACTACGCCTATGACAATCTGCTTTACATGACTGCCGGACAGATCATTCCCGCCGTCACCGGCGTCTCCTGGGACGACTACATTCGCCAGCGCATTTTCACACCTCTCGGCATGAACCACTCCAACGTCTCGAACGCCGGCATCAAGCCCACCGATGACGTGGCCTTTCCGCATTCGCGTGTGGAAAACAAACTGCAGGTGATCACATTCGAAAATCTCGACAACGCCGGCCCCGCCGGCTCTATCAATTCCTGCGCCGCCGACATGGCCAAGTGGGTACAGCTGCAACTGAACCGCGGCAAGTTCGTCGACCGCGATGGCCGCCTGTTCAGCGAAGATCGCTCCAAGGAAATGTGGACGCCGCAAACCATTCTTCCCATCGGCGACCCTCCGACTGCCCTCGCAGGTCTCAAATCAAACTTCGCCGATTACGCCCTGGGCTGGGGATTGCGCGACTACCATGGCCGCAAACTTATCGGTCACACCGGAGGCGTCGGCGGATTCGTCTCTCGCGTTATGCTCGTACCCGAAGAAACCCTCGGCGTCGTCGTGCTGACCAATGCCGAAGAAAGCGGCGCCTTCGATTCCATCCTCTTCCACGTCCTCGATTATTACTTTCACTTGCCGCCCACCGATTGGATCTCGGCTTTCAAATCCCGCGAAGACACCGAGGAGAAAGAAGCCGCGGAGAAAATGGAGAAAACCGAAGCAGCCCGCGCCGCGGACTCCAAGCCCTCCCTGCCTCTCGAAAAATATGCCGGTGTTTACAACGATGCCTGGTACGGCCCCATCACCATCCGCCTCGACAGCGGCGGACTCGTCATGACCTTCGACCACACGCCCACCATGATCGGCGACCTGCAACACTGGCAACACGATACATTCAAAGCTCACTGGCGCGAACGCACCATCGAAGACGCATTCGTGACATTCGCCCTGAACCCCGACGCCACCATCAACAACGCAAGAATGGCCGCCGTCTCCCCGCTCGCTGATTTCAGCTTCGATTATCAAGATTTGCTGCTAAAACCAGCGGAAAAGAAATAAAGCGCGAATAGAGGCTTGAAGAGAGAAGAAAACTTGAGGTGCCCCTTCTTTGCCGCGTTCTTTCGGCACGGGTGGGGATTTTGACTCTCCGATGAACCGCTTCGGAGCTGATTCTTGGCAACTACACACAATCCGTCCCTCAGAGCAGCCGAGTCCGAAGTCCGAGCCCACAGTGAGTCTCTGCGTAAAGAGCTGGGCATCGGCGATCTGATCCTGGCCCAGATTCTCATCGTTATCGTGCCGGAATTCTTCGGAACGGCAGTGAAAGCCGGCTCTTCCCACGTTGTTCTGTGGATTCTGGCGATTCTCCTGTTCTTCATTCCCCACGCATTGGTGGTCGCGCATCTGAATCGCCTCATGCCCCTCGAGGGAGGGCTCTACGAATGGGCTCGTCTTGCCTTCAGCGACCGTGTCGGATTCCTCGTAGCGTGGAACATGTGGCTCAACACTACGGCGCAGGTTTCCCAGGTGGCTCTGGTCACCACCACATACATCTCCTACGCGTTCCCCCAAGCAGCATGGGTAGCCTCCAACTCAACTGTACTGATCGCCGCTTCCATCTCCTTGATCGCCGCCATGATGTTAATCGCCCGCCTCGGGCTGAGCGTGGGCAAGTGGATCAGCAATGCGGGAAGCATGGTCACGGTTCTTATTCTCGGGGTGGTCATCGTCCTCCCCTACTTTCACGTCTGGCGCGGACGCCTGCCGTCGTATCATCCGCTCCCGTTGGTCCTGCCTGCCATGACGCTGTTCAGCCTCAGCGTCTTCAGCAAGATGACCTTCGGTGCCTTGTCTGGCTTCGAGTATGTCGCGGTGTTCGCTGGAGAATCCCGGAATCCCGGACGCAACCTCGCTCGCTCCATCGCGTTCACCGCCCCCCTCATCGCGCTGCTCTATATCCTGGGAACCAGCGGAATTCTTGCTTTCGTTTCTCCCGAAGCCATCGACGTGATCGGGCCCATTCCCCAGGCGCTCAACCGCGGATTCGCCATCTTCGGGCCCGTGGGTCCGCTGGTCTCGATCGTGATTCTTCTGTTGCTGATGAACTATCTTTGCAGCTACACCATTTATTTCTCGGCCAACACCCGGTTGCCCCTGGTTGCAGGCTGGGATCGCTTGCTTCCGAGCTGGTTTACGCGCCTCCATCCCAAGTACCGCACGCCGGTGAACTCGACTCTTTTCATGGGAGGCGTGGCGCTCGCCGCCAGCATGGCCGTTCTCATCGGCGCGGGCAGCCAGGAGTCTTTCGTTCTCCTGCAGATCTGGGCGTGGACGTTTTATGGTCTCGCCTACCTGGCCAAGTTTGCCATCCCATTGTTCTCCGCGAAAGAGAAGGGCCTTCGCCCCGGACCGTGGATGCGGATTGGCGCCGCATCCGGGTTCCTGGTCACGCTGCTATTCGTCTCGCTTTCGGTGTTACCCGTGATCCCCGTGGCCAGCGGGTGGAAATATGCCCTGAAGATTGCGCTTGTGATACTCGGAGGAAATTTGCTGGGCTGGATGATCTACCGCACAGGCCAGCGCAGAGCCGCGCTCTAGCGAGGTGGGAACAGCAGACCAGAAATGTCGAGACGGGTTTTGAAGGTGGGAAGGCCGCGGTAGTAATGTGGGGACCCGCCCCTCCGCTGTCCGCCGAGCGTAGCTCGCCTCCGCGAACCTACCGCAGAAAAACGCTCGCCGCGTCCCCCACTCGCACACCGGACTTCCGTCGCACCCCGGTCTCGAAGTTGTAAACGACGAGCAAATGATCCTCCACCATCAGAATTTCCTTCTCGCTCATCCATCCCACTAACGCCGCATGCGGCACGTAAGCCACGCGCCGCGGCCTATCCTCCATCCTTTTCACTTCCACTGCCGGCAATTCCGCCAACGTCTTGCGGATTCGTTGCGACTCTTCCGGATTCGCCTGCCCTTCCTCCGCCAGTTGAAATGGCTTATTGGCCTGCGCCGTCGAGACAATTGTCATCGCCACATATCCCAGCTCCGGCGACAATTGCGCCGTGGCGCTGTAGAAGCTCACATCGTAGTCAGAATTCTTATAAGTGGCCTGCTCGTCAAATACGGTGCGCTTCTTTCCCCCACTCACCACCAGCGTCTGATCGTTGCTCTGATTCGACCACCCGCAGCACCCCGTATCGGGAATCGCCTCGACAATTTCATCTCCTCCGGGTGCCGCATCCAGCGTGCGCAGCAACGGCTCACTCAGCGGGTTTGCCGTCCACTTTCCGCCCTGTGCCTGATAAAGCGTGCTCGCCTTGTATTGCGGCTCAGTCTGCCCCGCGACAAACTGTGTCATCAGGAAAAACTTCTCCACCCCGCCGTCCGGTGCCCAAAAAGATCCATACGGACAACTCTCTTCGCACGTCCCCGTCGCACAGCGGCATTCCGGGAATTTCTCTGTTGCCAGCACTTCCCGTGCCCCGCCGCTGAGATCGGTTTGCCAGGCTTGCCACGTCGTAGTGGTCGAAAGATCCAATCCATCCCGCTGCAACCGCCGCGCCTGGTTAACAAACCACCACAAATGGCTTCCGTCCGCCGAAAGAAAAGGCAGCGGAGCTGACTCGGTAATCGCCTGATTCGATCCCGTGGCGTGGACCTCCCGCGTCACTCCCGCATCGATCGTGGTGGCGCTGCGTCCATTCCAGAGCCACGCCTTCTGCGCCTTCGCAACATCCTCCTCCGCAAGCGGAAGCGGCACCGGCGCCGCAAACAGAATCTGACCCGTACGGTTCACCCTAACGCTCGACGGCGACTGAACAGCCTCGGGTGGAACTTTGATCGTCTGCTTCACAGCAAATGTCGTCGCGTCATATTCAACCATCTCTCCCGGCGCCCGCAGCACCCATAGCCGCTTGCCTTGCCCTAGCAAGGGCGCTGTCAGCAGCAGCAGACCACCCACAACCCGCAGCGTTTTCTGCATAAACTCCTTGTCACATAAGGCGCACTGTTCGGTTTCCCGAACAAAAATAGCTGCGCTGTCCGTTTCGACAGTCTAAGTGATAAAGTAACCGAAACTCACCTCCAGCCTGCAAGGCCGGCATGGAAGCTGAGAGTTTCGACCTTCCCTTATAATGACCGGGGCCACGAAGGGTTTCTCGATCCCAGGAATTAATCGCTCAAATCATCGCAGCAAGGTTCCGCCAAAAACACGCTTGCGCCTTTCAAGTTATGGCGATTGATTGCAAGACTCCAAAGCCCGGAATCGAAGCGGCCAGTCTGACCGACATCGGCCGCCTGCGCAGCAATAACGAAGACTCCTACCTTTATTGGGAGCCCGACTCCGATGACGATTTCCTCCGCAAGGGCCGGCTCGCCGTTATCGCCGATGGGATGGGCGGGCACGAAGGTGGACAAGAGGCCAGCCGCCTCGCGGTGGAAACCGTGCGCCACGTCTACGACCATTCTTTTGGTGGCGATCCACAACTGACTCTGCTCGCCGCTCTCGAATCGGCTCATCAGATTATCCAGCGTTACGCCTTAGAGCATCCCCAGTTCTACGGAATGGGAACCACCTGCACCGCGCTTTCCATCGTCGACCGCCAGCTTCATTTCGCTCACGTTGGCGACAGCCGGCTTTACCACATTCGCTCGGAAACCATATCCCGGCTTACCCGCGACCATTCCTACGTCGGCAGGCTCGTCGAGAGCGGTGTCGTCCGCTCTGAGGACGCCGAGACCCATCCTCAGCGCCACATCCTCACCGCTGCCCTCGGTTCGGGCAAGGGCATCGCACCTCACTTTCCCGATCGTCCCTTTCCCTTGGAACCGGACGACACACTCCTGCTTTGCACCGACGGCCTCTGGGGAGTGGTGGGCGAACGGGAACTGGCCCGCGTCGCTCAATCCTTTGCGCCCGCGGAGGTGTGCCTCAAGTTGGTAGAGATGGCGCTGGACCTCGGTGGTCCCGACAACATCACGGTGTCGGTTCTCCGCGTTTCCGCCTGACCCTGGCATCCAGTTTCAGCGACGGGGTGCGCGCCCCCGCGACGCACATTCCTTGCCCCTAAACTGCAATCTCCTGCACCTCGGATTTCCACCGGGCCCTGAGCGCCACTGCTAAGCAATTGAATCCACGACATTAAATCGCGCCGGCAACGTACGGGCGAATGGCAGCGCACTTGCATCTCCAGGACCTCTATAATGTCTATTACTTCAATGGACTTTATAGAATAAGGTGGCTATGAGGAATAAGATGATCGACGGCCATGCCAGTGAGTAGACGCCTCCTGGTTAGTTGGTTGTGCTTCGCGACCACGGTGACGGCATGGGCCCAAGGAACGGCCAGCACCATTCGCGTGGGCGCATTCCCCAACCTCACTCATCCCCAAGCCATGGTTGGAAAAGCGAATGGCTGGTTCGATAAGGCGATGGGCCCACAGGTTAAGGTTCAGTGGACTAGCTTCAACGCCGGACCTTCCGCGATCGAGGCTCTGTTTGCCGGCGCGATCGACATCACCTACGTCGGTCCCAACCCTGCCATCAACGGCTTCGTCCGCTCGAGCGGCCAGGCCCTTCGCGTGGTGGCCGGTGCGGCGAGCGGCGGCGCTTCTCTGATCGTTCGTAACGATTCCGGCATCAGCCAGCCGCAGGATTTCCACGGCAAGCACGTGGCCTCTCCGCAGTTCGGCAACACCCAAGACGTCGCTTTGCGCAACTGGCTCGCCACTCACGGGATGAAAACCAACGACAAGGGCGGCGACGTCCAGATCGTTCCCATGGCCAATCCCGACCAGTTAACTCTGTTCCTCAAGAAAGACCTCGATGCAGCCTGGGCACCAGAGCCTTGGGCCACGCGCCTGATCCACGAGGGCAACGGCCGGCTTTTTGTCGATGAGCGCACTCTGTGGCCTAACGGACAGTTCGTCATCGGTCTGCTCGTCGTCAATACTAAGTTCCTCAAGCTTCATCCCGACCTCGTAAAAAACTGGATCCGCGCCCACATCGAGTTGACCGATTGGATCAACGCGAATCCACCCCAAGCCAAGAAACTTCTGAACCAGCAAATTCAAACTGAAACCGCCAAAGCACTTCCCTCCCTGGTTCTCGAGGAAGCCTTCTCTCGCATGCAGGCGACCTACGACCCGCTGCATGCTGCCCTGAACACGGCCGCTCAGCAGGCATTCGACAACGGATTTCTCGGCCGGCAGAAACCGGACCTCTCGGCTCTCTACGACTTGACGCTACTCAACCAGGTCCTCGCGGAAAAAGGCAGAAAGGCGATTCAATGAGCACTCGTGCGCACCATCTTTCCGTTCAGTTCCCGGTTCCGGTCGACCCTGGTTTCCCTGCCCTCGCCGGCGATGCGCGCGGAAAATCAGCTTCCGTCTCGGCAGGCAGTGTCCAGGCGGTGTCGCCGGAGACGCCCAAGGTCGGCCTCAGCCGGATATGCCTGAGCTACCCCACGCAGAGCGGAGAGCGCTTACTGGCTCTCGACGACATCAATCTTCAAGTGCACACCGGCGAGTTCCTGTGTATTGTCGGTCCGTCCGGTTGCGGAAAGTCCACTCTGCTGCATTTGATCGCCGGCCTTCACCGGCAGACTTCCGGTCAGATCCTGGTCGACGGCAAGCCGGTGCAAGGTCCTGGCACCGACCGCATCATGATCTTCCAGGAGCACGCCCTGTTTCCCTGGCTGACGGTGGGCCGGAACGTCGAGTTCGGCATGAAGATGAAGGGCGTCCCCAAAGCGGAGCGCGCCGAGAAGACCCTTCACTATCTGCGCCTCGTGCATCTGCAAAAATTCAAAGACAGCTACATCCATCAACTTTCCGGGGGCATGCGGCAGCGCGTTGCCATCGCCCGCGCACTCGCCACCGAGCCCGACGTTCTCCTGATGGACGAACCCTTTGGCGCGCTCGACGCGCAAACTCGAGACCTGCTGCACGATGAGTTGGAACGCATCTGGAGCGAAACCGGGCGCACCATCATTTTTGTAACGCACAATGTTCGTGAGGCCGTTCGCCTCGGCGACCGGGTTGTTCTTCTCACCTTTCGCCCCGGTCGTGTGAAGAGCGAATTCCCTGTCGAGTTGCCCCGCCCTCGCCACTTGGAAAACCCCGACGTCGCCCGTGCTGCACGCGAAATCCTTGACGAATTACGTGAAGAGATTAACCACTCTCTTGACGTCGAATACAACGAGGGAGTAAAACCTCGCATAAAAGTCGGGGTCGAAGGAGCACTCCGAGTATGAAACGCGCCGCACGCTACATCATCTTTTACGCGGCGCTTTTCGGCTTGTGGACCCTGCTCGCCGAACTCAAGATCTGGCCGCCCTATCTGTTTCCCACGCCGTGGGGCGTCGGCGAAGCCTTGTATGCCGGATTCCAGGACCACACCTACTGGATCGCCATCCGCGTCAGCATGGAACGCGTCCTGATCGGCTACGCCATCTCCGTCGTACTCGGAATGTTCCTCGGATTAGGAGTGGCCAGCAATAAGTTCCTCGAAGACACCATGGGCGGATTGCTCGTGAGCCTGCAAAGTTTGCCCAGCATTTGCTGGTGGCCTCTGGCTCTGCTGTGGTTCGGGCTCAACCAGAATGCCATACTCTTTGTCGTCGTCATGGGTTCGCTCTTGTCTGTCACCTTGGCCATGGAAGATGGCCGCAAGCAGATGCCGAAGATCTTTGGCCAGGCCGGTCGCAATCTGGGCGCCAAGGGCTTCAAACTCTTTTGGTACGTGCTCTTGCCTGCGAGCCTCCCCTTCATCGTCTCGGGTCTGAAGCAAGGATGGGCATTCGCCTGGCGCTCCCTGATTACCGCTGAGATGCTTTACCTCAGTCTTGGTCTGGGCCAGGTGCTGATGATGGGCCGCGACTTGAACGACATGAGCGCCGTCATCGCCGTCATGATCTTGATCATCGCCATCGGCTACGTCGTGGACGGGATTGTGTTCAAGGGGATGGAGCGCCGTTTGCAAAACAAGTGGGGGTTAACGCCCGCTACCTAGGACACTCGGAGCGGATCGAACTGAATCTCCCGGAGACAAGCGCTGTCAACAACAATTTACCGTTCACTCTAATCTCTACTATGTTTATTGTATTTATCGTATATTGCGGGATGCGGAGGCCAGCAGAAACAATGGGACCTGAGAAAGGCAAAACGTCAACACCGCAGCCGCGATCGACGGCTTCCTGTTGAACTCCACCATTGAAGTAACAGTTGCAAGAACGAACTTAAAGGAGAGAACCGTACTTCCATGAAACGGAATAAGACCTTGCTTTTCACAGTCCTGATGCCGGTGTTCACGATCGGAGTTTGGGCACAAACCGAAACGGTTTCCAACGCGTCTCCGGCAAACGGATCTGCCCCTGCGGCAGCCCCGCCGGCAGTCACCGCCGCCGACATTCAGGCGTTGAAAGACGCTCTCGCCGCACAGCAGCAGCAGATTCAGGCATTGCAGGCACAACTGCAGAATAAGGATCAGGCCGGGCAGCCGGCACAATCCGCGCTTTCCAATTCCGCCGCTCCTTCCGCGACCCCGCCTGCCGACGCTCGAGTTTCGCAAGCGACCTCCACAGTTGCGACCGAGCGTCAAACACCATCAGCCGACAAGAACAACCAGAACGCTGGTAGCTCCGATGAACGTATCCGGAATCTTGAAAGACAAATCAAAGGTCTCGGCCCAGTCTCGTTCAGCGGCGACGTTCGGCTTCGCGGAGAACCCTTCTTCGGTGGACCCACGGATCAATCGCTGGATCGCGCGCGCGCCCGCGTTCGTGCGCGCTTTAACGCGACCGCCGACCTCGGCGACCAATTCCGAGCCGGCATCACGCTCGCTAGCGGCGACATCAATGACCCTACAACAACCAACCAGACTCTTACCGGCTTCTACTCCCGCAAGGCGGTTGCCTTAGATCAGGCATTTGTCGAGTACACACCAAGCGGATTCAAGCCCCTGACTCTTACCGCCGGCAAATTCCGCTATCCCTGGTACAACACCGAGCTCACCTGGGATAAGGACTTGAATCCTGAAGGTGCAGGCGAGACCCTCGCCTTCAACGTGGATACGCCCGTCCTGAAGAGGATTGCGCTGGTTGGATTTCAGCTGCCCTTCGCCGAGATCGCCGGCACGGCCACGACGGACAAGAGAATTACGCAATCCATCACCTACGGCGGCCAACTGCAGACTTCGTGGCGGCTTGCGCCACACCTGAACCTGAGCGCCTACACTGGCTATTATGATTTCCGTGGCGCCGACTCCATCGCGCTGGCTCTCGCGAAAGCCAGCAGCAAGAATCCGCAAACCCCATTGACCGGCGCGCTCCCCTTGGCTTCCGGAAACCCGGTTCAGGACTCAACCTACACGACCACTGCAACCACCGTCATCAGCGTCGGCGGAACAGCCTACCCCACGGGCGTCACTTCCATATCTAATGCGCAGTTTGCCTCGAAGTTCGGGCTGTTCGACAGCCTCGCTCGTTTCGACATCGATACTGGACACCCTCGTGTCCCGATTACCTTCATTGGGGACTACGTTCAGAACACGTTGGCCTGCGCCAACCTGCCCAACATCGCTGCTGCTCCGGCGAACACCTCCACCCAGACGTTCAAACAAACGGTCAATGCGCCCTGCCATTCGAATCAAAGGCGCGGATACTGGGCTGAGGGAACCGTCGGCCGTCTGCAGAACAAAGGTGACCTGCAGTTTGGATATACCCGCATCTACATCGAGCGCGAGGCTGTATTGGGCAACTTCAATTACAGCGATATTCGCCAGGGAACGAATGTCTCGCAACACCGGTTCATCGCCTTCTACCAATTCGCCCAGAGTGTGCAGCTAGGATTCACTGCGCTAGTCGGGCGTCCGCTTGGCACGACGGAACCTTGGCTCACACGCTTGCAGTTCGACACGGTTTACATCTTCTAAGTCCGGAGATTGACACGAACCCAACGAATGGGCTGACTCGATCATGAGAATTCTCGGGATCGAGTCTTCTTTAGGAGAACACATGGCAAGCAAAATCTCTGGGAATCGCCACCGTTTCAAGCTGGCACTCGATACCTGGGCGGTGATCTTGGCCCTGGCACTCGCCCTCATGGTCCGGGCCGGCATTTTCAAGAAAATACCGTGGTAGTTCCCGTTCCAGAAACAGATCCAAACTCATGTTCGCCTCTCTCGGGGAAGGTGATGGCTACTTCAATCTCTGTTTCGCGCGCCGAGTCGGATCAATCGCCGCTGCAAGCTCTGCAAATCGTTCCCGGCATTCTGTTACTCGCCCTGGTCGGCTGCGCCGGAAAGTTTCTGGAGAAATTCCTCAACACCTATGCGAAGGCGCATCATTGGACGTTCCCGAATATCGAGTACGTCCTGTGGGCCATCCTGATCGGTCTGGTCATCTCCAACGTCCTTACCATGCCCAAGATCTTTCAGTCCGGCATCGCAACCTATGAATTCTGGCTGAAGGTGGGGATCGTGTTGCTGGGTTCGCGTTTCGTTTTGGCCGATGTGCTGAAGCTCGGAGGCATCAGCCTTGCTCTCGTGGTGGTCGAGATCTCACTTTCGCTTCTTCTCATGCACTTTCTCGGCCGGGCATTCAGGCTCCTCCCCAAACTCACTAGCCTTCTGGCGGTTGGATCGTCGATCTGCGGCGTGTCCGCCATTATCGCTGCCAAGGGCGCGATCGATGCCGACGACGAAGACTCCACCTTCGCCATCTCCGCGATTCTCGCGCTGGGTGCCCTTGCCCTATTTACTTTCCCGTTAATCGGCCACGGCCTCCATCTCAGCGATAATGTGTTCGGCTTGTGGGCCGGCCTGGGGGTCGATAATACCGCCGAAGCTACTGCCACCGGCGCGCTCTACTCGGATGCTGCCGGAAAAATCGCCGTGCTTGCCAAGACCGCGCGCAATGCCATGATCGGCTTCGTCGTTCTCGCCTACGCGATCTACTGGGCGAAGCGTGGACAAGCCGGCGCCGTCACCAATAAAGCTGCGTTTCTGTGGAACAAGTTTCCTAAGTTCGTGCTCGGATTCCTTCTGATCTCTCTGCTCGTGAGTTTTCACACCTTCACCAAAGACCAAGTGGCATCGCTTGGAAACCTTTCCAAATGGGCGTTCCTGCTGACCTTCGCAGGAGTTGGTTTGCGCACGAACCTCCGCGAAATGTCGAAACAAGGCTTGCGGCCATTCGTCGTTGGCGCACTTGGCGAAGTGCTGATCGCCGCCCTCACTTTTGGTTTGGTCTTGGGTGCGAATCGAATTTGGGGGTTGTAGAGCGGCGTGGGGACCTTACAAAGTGCCAAGCGCCACCGACCGAATGGTCTCGCCAGGACACGACCGGGCGCTGCCATTTCAGAGCCCAAACTGAACCCCTACAGGGGACGCACAATGATAAAAAGCATATATTAACCAATGACAGTGCAACTTCAGGTACCACGCCCAGGCGCCTGAAAAGCAAGCAGTTAAACATCCGTGCTCTTCGTGTCCTCGGGGCTTGAGCTTTTCTCCGGTCGCAGCAACGGAAACAGGATCACGTCCCGAATCGTATGCGAGTCGGTCAGCAGCATGCACAGGCGATCCACGCCCACGCCGACGCCGCCCGCCGGCGGCATCCCATACGATAGTGCACGGATATAGTCCTCATCCATCTGGTGCGCTTCGTCATCCCCGCGCTCGCGTTCCTTTAATTGCCCCTCGAACCGCCGCCGCTGATCCTCCGGATCGTTGAGTTCACTGAACCCGTTGGAAATTTCCATCCCGCCTACAAAGATCTCCCAGCGCTCGGTCCAGTCGGGCTCCTCAGGCTTCTGCTTGGATAGCGGCGAGATCGCGGTTGGATATTCATAAATAATCGTCGGCTGGTTCAGATGCTCTTCGGCTACGGCCTCGAAGAGGGCAGCGACGGCTGCGCCCGCACTCCCGCCCTTAGCCAACTCCCTCCGGATCAATTCGAATGCTGCAGACGTTTTCTCCGGCCTGCCTTCGGCAATTCCGGATTGCGCTACCCTCATCCTATCCGCAGCTCTTTCGAGAAGGGCATCGACGGCTTCCCCACCGGAAAACGCGCTCATCTCCGGCTTCGCTCCCGCCGCTTCGGGCCAGTAATGGATGATCGCCTCGCGCATCGTCATGCGCTGCCAGTTGGCCCAATCAATTTCCTCCTCGCCCCACTTTGTCTTCGTTCCGCCGGTCACGTCCTTCGCCGCCTGTGTGATGATTTCCTGCGTAAGATCCATCACGCCCTGGTAGTCGGTATAAGCTTGATAGAACTCGAGCATCGTGAACTCAGGATTCCAGCGCCATCCGAGGCCCTCGTTGCGGAAGTTGCGGTTGATCTCGTAGACGCGATCCAGGCCGCCCACCACCAGCCTCTTCAAGTAAAGTTCCGGCGCGATGCGCAGATAAAGATCCATGTCGAGCGTGTTGTGATGCGTCACAAACGGACGCGCCACGGCGCCGCCGGCGATGGGTTGCATCATCGGCGTTTCGACCTCGATGAATCCATGCGCATCCAGCGTGCGCCGCATTGACTGCACGAGCTTCGTCCGCTTCAGAAAAACTTCTCGGACCTCAGGATTCATCACCAGATCGACATAGCGCTGGCGGTATCGCAGTTCCACGTCGGTCAGCCCGTGCCACTTCTCCGGTAACGGCAGCAGATCCTTACTCAGAAAGGTGATCTCTTCCACGTGCACGCTCAGTTCGCCGGTCCGCGTGCGAAACAGATATCCGCTGACACCGATGTGATCGCCCAGATCGAGCAGCTTGTACAACTCAAATCCCTTGTCTCCGACGGCGTCTTTTTTTACATAAATCTGCAAGCGTTTTCCGTCTTGCTGAAGGTGCGCGAACCCGGCCTTGCCCATCAGCCGAATCGCCATGATGCGCCCCGCCACCCGCACGTTCGCTCGCGTTTGCTCGAGCTCCTCGCCGCTTCTTGCCGTGTAGTTCGCGAGAATCTGCTCGATCGTGTGCGTGAACTCGAACTTGCTGCGGTACGTCGCCTGGCCCAGTGCTTCAATCTTCTTCAACTTCTCGCGCCGCAGTTGGTAGACATCGTCGTCGAATGCCAAAGGGGTCCTTTATTCCTGGTGAGGATGGCTGATTATAAACAATCCATTCGGCCTGACCTGGGAGCCGTTCTGCTGATCTTCTCGCCGGTGAGATACATGAACTATTTTTTCTCTCGGTTCGGATAAAATATTGATTCCTTTGTAGTTCGCAAGTAGAGATATCTTAACGGGCAAGCAAAATATTGATTCGAAATAGGTTGCACGCAAAACATTCCGGAGTAAGGAGTCCAAGGCGCATGGCAGTGCCGACTGCTACGTCGTTCGAGCTTTCCCGAAGATTGCGCACCAACCAATTTTTCTCTCTTCTCTGAATCCTCCGTAGAGGTTGTTCGTCACAAGGAGTGCGATTTAGCTGTGGAAATGTGAAGATTCTCCTTTGCGCCACAACTATAAAATCCATTTTCAGGCACCGTAGCGGCAGTTCGACAAGGGCATGGACTATCAGGACGCTCGGATCGCAGAGGTTTACGACCTCGCTAACCCTTGGGCAGAGGATGCCGACTTCTACTTCTCCCTCGCCGGACCGCGCCCATGTCGTGTCCTCGACCTCGGTTGCGGTACCGGCACGCTCTGCTGTGCCCTCGCCGAACGTGGTCACCGGGTGACGGGTGTTGATCCGGCGGCGGCGATGCTGGCTGTGGCCAGAAGCAAACCTCACGCGGAATTGGTTGAGTGGGTCGAGTCCCGCGCGCAGAGCTATAAGACGCACCGGCGCTTCGACCTGATCGTCATGACCGGACATGCTTTCCAAATCCTGCTTACCGACGAAGATGCGTTAGCGGTATTGAAGACCATTCGTGGCCATCTCCAGGAGGGCGGCAGGGTTGCATTTGAGACTCGCAATCCACGCCTGGATTGGGCCGGCGAGTGGGCGGGGCGGCCTCCCTTGATCCGTACTTTGCACGGCAGACAACTTCTTGAGACGCTGGAGATCACTGGCGAGAACGGTGAATTCATCTCGTTCGAGACTTTCTACTGCTTCCCGCAAATGACGCTGACCACGAGCAGCACGCTGCGGTTTCCATCGCGAGAACATGTCGGAGCCCTGATCGCCCGTTCGGGACTGGTGATCCGTTGCGTGTTCGGAGACTGGAATGCCGGCCCCTTCGAGGCCGCACGCTCGCGAGAAATTATCTTTATCGCGGAGATCGCCGGTTAGCGTGCCGACAATTTTGGGGGCGGTTGACAGATCGCACGACAACTATCGGCTAGGGTGGCACGACGAGAAGGTTTCCGATGAGTTCGGCCCGAAACTATGCCGACGGCGTTGTTCGACTTCGCTCTGAACCCGCCTTCTTAAATTGAGACATGGGAGACAATAAACCGAGGGTACCCATGCTTGTGTTCTTGGCAAAGGGTGTGCACCTCGAAACTTCGCCCCGGGACTTTGAAACCCAGCCGTTGAGGCCGGCGATTGCCCTACTTCGAAAACCGCGAAAGACGGGGCAGCCACTTCCTTGGTCGTGCATGCAAGATCAAAACCCGGGCCACCCGTCCTTCAATCGACGATTGCCTCTTCACTTGATGGCTCCGTACTTCTTGAGGATTTGAGTGGTCTTCGCAATCGGCAGTGACTCGATCGTGTGACCGTGACCGGTCATGGTGCTGGCGCGAAACATGGAGTTGTACACCGCCTCCTCGGTGGCTTCGATCGCGGCGAGAAACAGTGGCGAGATCGCATCATTGGTGAGAACTTCCATTGGCTGGGTCACCGCCTTGGCGTTTGCGTGGATGCGAACCTGCGGAGCCGTCGAGAACGCGATCGCGTAGTCCCCGCTGCCGTTCGAACCCGCGCTCCCCGTGCGAGCCAATCCCAGCCACGCCCGCGCTGCCAACCGCTTCAGGTTGCGCGCATCGAGAGGCGCATCGGTGGCGACAATCATCATGCACGATCCGTCTGCCCGATCCCGTCCGTTGCCGGGCTGCTGAAGTTCGTGACGCAGGTAGTATTGGCCCAACTCCTGACCGACCGGAGCGCCCGCGATTGTCAGCACACCCCCGAAATTCGTCTGCACCAGAACGCCCACCATATACCCACCGAGACTGCCCGGGAGATACCGCGATGCGGTTCCGATGCCTCCCTTCCAACCGAATGCGATCGTTCCGGTGCCTGCACCGACGTTGCCTTCTTCGACCGGACCACCCTTTGCATTCTTGATGGCGGCAAAAACATCGTCGGGCGTAACCTGACGACCGCGAATGTCGTTCAGATATCCGTCGTTGGTCTCGCCCACGATGGGGTTCACCGACAACACATCCTCGTTGCCCGGAAAATTCAGCATGTATGTGGTCAGCGCATCGGCCACTTGCGGCACGCTTTCGGTGTTGGTGAGGAGGATCGGGGTTTCAATGTTGCCCATTTCGTCGACCTGCGTGGATCCGGCCAGCTTCCCGTAACCGTTGCCAACGAAAATGCCCGCCGGCACTTTCTCGCGAAAAAGATTGCCCGCGTGAGGAACGATGGCCGTCACTCCGGTGCGCACGTCATCTCCGCGAATGATTGTCGAATGCCCGACCGTCACTCCAGCAACGTCGGAGATGGCGTCGAATGGCCCCGCGGGCAGAATGCCCACTTTCAGTCCTAAGTCCGCAGAACGCGGATGGGTGTTCGGAGGTGTGCTTTGGCCGAACGCGGCAAACGCTATTAAGAGGAGTGCGGCAACGATGAAAATATTCTGGAATGACGCAACGCAGCGAACGCGAATGAGAATTACCTTCATAATGCCGAGATGCTATCACCTGGATAGTGCAGGTTGTCATCCGGTACTGCTGATGCCGGATCAACACAGCTTCGGACTTGGGGCTGTTGATCGCTCCTGTGTTTTCAGCAGATCCAAATTGGCATAATTGCAAGCTTGACTGACCACGGGCCTAGAGAACACGCTCTTGCGTCCGGTCAACGGATGTTCGGGGTTAACTGAACCATTAAATTTTAGAGGTGCGGTATGCTGTCTGCGATTAACCTGCGAGATACGATCCTTGACGCCTGGAAGACCAATAACCGGGTAACGGTTTTTCTGGTCGAGCATTTGCCCGCGGAGCTCTGGGAAGCCAAACTGCCGGGAGCACCGCGTCGAACCATCCGGATGCTTGCCGGTCACATTCACAATGCACGGTGCATGTGGATCAAGACGCTCGGCCAGGAGCACGGCTCCGCAGTCCCACGGAGCGTCGACCGGTACAAGGTGAAACCTAAGGATCTCGTTGCAGCTCTGGAGCGCAGCGGCGCGGGCATCTTGGGCCTGCTGAAGTTCGGCATTGATCACGGGGGAAGGATTCCCGCCTCGTCGTCTTATGTGTGGCGCAACCTTCCGCTCGACGTTGGTCACGTTCTGACTTATTTCGTCGCGCATGAAGGTCATCACCGCGGACAGATTGTGATGCTTGGCCGCCAATTGGGGTATCGCCTGCCGGCGGACGTTACAAATGGCCTTTGGCTGTGGTCGAAGCGTGCCCGGGAAGTGTAAAACGAAGTCAAAAAGTGGTCTGGTTGACGCCTCAACAATTCCGTGGACCAGAGCGGGAGACCGTCTTCTTGTGGGGGACGCCGATCTCCGGCGTCTAGCGCAATCGCGGCGAGAAGTCGGTGAGGGCGAGGAAGGTCGAATCAACTTTATCCACGAGCTTCCCGTTCATCTCGGATTTGTCGTGGACACTTTTCCATTCCGGATCGTCCTGAAAAGACTTCCAGTTGGCAGCCGCCGCTTCGCGGCTGGGATGCTGAAGAATGTAGACAAGGGTATTGCTCTTCTCCGGCTCATCGAGAGGCGTCCAATAAGCAACGCTTTTGATTCCGTGGCGCTCAAAGAGTTTTACGGTGTGCTCCCGGAAGCGTGTCAGCAGGTCGCCCAATTTTCCAGGAGCCGCATGATAGACACGCAGTTCATAGACGCCTGTCGTGGCTTGCGTAGGATTGGCCTTGTCTTGTTGAGCAGCGGCCCAAACGGATGCCGGAAGCAATGCCGCCGCAGGAATCGCCTGGAGCAATGTTCGTCTTTTCACGGCTGGAATTTTAGCAGAAGTTGAGTCGATGAACCGGGAAGCCACGCATTGGAATCTTGAGGATGAGTGAAATCGCGATGTTTTGAACGGTCAATGCAACCCAGGCTTTTAGGTCTCAAGCTTGCAGGGTTCGCCTTCCAATTGGACGATAACGGCCCTAGCCGATCTTTCGCAGTCGGGGAGGTCAGAGCCGGTTAAGTGCTTTAGAATCAGTTCCGACCATTAAAAGGTCTTCACCACATAGAGCCCACCTACCGGACGGTCTGGACCTCGATTTCGTTATTCTCGTTTGCGCAGTGAGTCGCGGCGGCGGCTGATTCGGCAGCTCCAGTCTCAACTTCTCGATGACCAGCTTGGTGTCTGGCGATGGTTGCGTGAAGCGCGGCAAAATCAACCACCGTTGATGGATCGGGGAATTCCGAGCGAAGAGACTTCGCGGGAGATGCGAGAACCCGCCCGGGAGATTTTCTATCTGGTGAGTATGTACTCATCATTCGGTGGTGCTTTAGTCTAGGAGGCTTTCTCAAGCCGAATCGCAAGTCTTTCAACCATCTTCACCAAGTCCGCGAGGGACAGCGCCTGCATCTTGTCCATAGCCCGGCTGCGGTGAACCTTGACCGTGTTTTCAGTAATTCCGATCTCAGTCGCAATCCGCTTGTTGGGCATGCCGGAGACAACCATGGTGACAACCTCGCGCTCTCTGGGCGTCAACGTTTCGAAGCGCGCCCTCACGGCTGCAATTTCAGTTTCTCGCTGGCGCCTGGTACGGTCGCGTTCCATTGCGATGTGAATTGCTTCAAGCAGATCCTGATCACGGAATGGCTTGGGCAAGAATTCAACCGCTCCCGCCTTCATTGCGCGAACCGACATGGGAATATCCCCGTGAGCTGTAATAAAGATGATGGGAATTTGGATCCCCGCGTCAGCCAACTGGCGCTGTAAATCGAGGCCGCTGGTTCCGGGCAATCGAACGTCAAGGACCAGGCAACTCGGCAGATCTGGTCGTCGATATCGCAGAAATTCCTGTGCCAAGCCGAAGAGCTCGCAGCGTAGCCCCACCGATCGGAGCAATCTTTTGAGCGCATCGCGGACTGATGCATCATCATCGACAATAAAGACCGTAGGATTGCCTTCAATCATGTGGACTCCCTGCCCTTTGCAAGATGAATTGAAAAGTTGCTCCGTATGGTGAGCCAGCGACAGCCCACAAGCGCCCCCCATGGGCTTCAACAATCGAGCGGCTGATCGATAGTCCCATTCCGATTCCTTCGGACTTGGTAGTGAAGTATGGTTCGAAGATTCGATTGGCCAGTTCCGAACTCAGTCCCTTTCCGGAGTCCTGAATTTGGATCAACACGCCATCCGGAAGCTCTGCCGACTTGATGAGCAGATTCCGCGGACGATCCGTGATCGTACTCATCGCTTCGATGGCATTCAGGATCAAGTTCAGCAGTAACTGCTGCAACTGAATGCGATCCCCTAACACCCACAGAAATGCCGCCAGTTCGGTCTTCACCGTGATGCCGCGTGTTTGGAGTTCGCCGGGCACCATCAGCAAGACCTCGACGATGACTCCACTTATGTCAAGTGGCTGCATGGCAGGTGGCGTTTTTCTCAGCAAAGAGCGAATTCTCCCGATCACGTCGCTGGCGCGGTTTGCCTCGCGAATTGCCACGACGAGAGCCTCTCGCCCCTCTTGCAGATTGGGTGGCTCTTGATCAAGGAAACGCAGGGATGCGCTGACGTCGGTGATTACCGCGGTGAGGGGTTGATTAATCTCATGCGCGATAGAGCTTGTCAGTTCACCCACGGTTACAGCCCGAGTGATTCGCGCCAGTTCGGCCTGCGACTCGCGCAATGCCTGTTCTGCCCGCTTCCGTTCGGTGATATCCTGGCAAGTACCCATTAGACGAACCGGGTGTCCTTCTTCTTCAAAAACCTTCCAGTGTTCCTCCAAGACTTTGACCCTTCCGTCCGCCAAGACGATCCGATATTCGACCTGGGAAGAAGATACATGCTTTTCGAGCGAAGCCCTAAAGGCTGCATCGACGGTCCTGCGATCCTCTGGATGGACCAATCCCACAAAATCGGAACGCTTGGGTCGAAAATGAAAAGGGTCAGTCTCAAAAATGCGATGTGTCTGCTCGGTCCAAGTTATCGCAAGGCTCCGCAACTCGATTTCCCAGCTGCCAACCTTTGCCACGGCCTGGGCTTCGATCAAACGGGCACGTTCAATCTCCAATTGCTTTGCGATCTCGAACTGCTCTCGCTCACTAGTTCGGAGGGCTTCCTCTGCCCGCTTGTTCTCAGTGATGTCATTGTAGGTAACAACGTAATGCGGCTCTCCGTGAAAACTGATCGCTTCGCCTGAGACCAGCAAGTGCCGTTCTTCTCCGGCACGGTTCTTGACTACAAGCGCACTGTCGCGGAACCGACCCTGCTCGCGCAGCTCTGCCGCGTACAACTCCCGCTTGCCCGCGGACATCAGTCCCAACCCGACCGCCGAGTTTCCGATGACTTCCTGGCGCGTATACCCGATGATGGCCCCAAAAGTGTTATTCATTTCCACATACCGCCCGTCGCTCGCCCGAGAAATCGCAACCCCAGCCGGGTTCGAGTGAAAAGCTTTCTCGAATAGGTCTTCGCTTTCACGCAGCCTCCTTTCTGCCTGTTTCCGCCGTCTGATATCGCGCAGGACCACCTCCATCGCTGGTGCTCCGTTCCAGGAAATTGGGATGGCAATGGCCTCGACGTCGACCAAGGAGCCATCACAGGCGGTCAGAATGACCTCCATCGCAATAGAAGCAGATCCAGTCGAATAGCAATACTCGATTCGCTCCGTTATTTTGGACACGCAGTCGGGCTGGATGAACTCGTAAATGTCTCGCCCGAGAAGTTGCTCAGCTGTTTGGGCAGCATATAATCGGACGCAGAACGGATTGACAAAGACGATTCGACCATCACTGTGGACGAGAATGGCATCGGGCAAGTTCTCCACCAGTGCTCGAAATCGATGTTCGCTCTCGGCAAGATTCTCAAGCGAAAGAGCGCGGACAATGGGTTTAATGGGAAACTCTGAGGCGGGTTCGGGCATATATCAATTTTTATCCAGCTCTCGAACTTCCTGGCTGTCCAACTCGCGCGGCAGCACATCGCGCAGTTCGCAGTCTGGCGAAAATCAGGCGATCGTGCTCCATCGAACACCGGGCGAACCCGGAGCATCCAATCTGGGCTTGTCCATGCCCGGCAGCGTAGCCGAACTGAAAAATGGAGTCTGTTCAATTTTGAACATGCTCCGGCGCGGTCGGTCACAGGCATAATTTCGAATCAAATGATGCTGAAGTGCGCAACGGTTAATAATACATAGCGCAAGGTGAGCGCGACGAAAACCATTTTGACCCGTGGTTGATGAGTGATGTGGTGATATTAGGACAGTGATTGCGCATTCTCGTGCATCGCAACGATTGCATCTCGATCCCGGGCTTTTTTGTGCGGAACATTTCCGTGGCCTTCCGGCATCACCCAAGCGAGTGCCTACCGTCCCCTAAATTCGCTATTGAAACGGGCGCGGCCTGGCTCAAACAATCGAAAATCCCGCCCGAGTAATGCTGGTAACCGCGATCCGCTCCGCCCAAGCCACGCAATTCCAATTGCATTGGTTCAGGTACCATGGTACATTGGTACAAATGACAGACGATTCGAAACTGTTAGTCGAGCGCGTCCAGACCGGCGTACGCATCGAAAAACGAATCCTCAAAGTCCTGAAAGCCTTCGGCGAATATCACGACCTGACGCTCGGCGACGTCCTCGAGGGCATCGTCCTGCACGCCTTCGACGGCAAGACTGCATTCAGTCCAGCTTCCCTCGAACGCATCCGCGAGTTGAAGAAGTTTTACGGCCTTGATCTCGACTCCAACGCCAGCCATCGCCTGAAAGAAATCAAGGCCAGATCCTCGCGCCAACGCACCTCTGAGAAATAGAGCCAATGAACCACAGAGGGCACAGAGCATCCCAGTCGTAAATGTTGTTGTTTGTCACTGTGTCCCTCAACGTCCTCGGTGGTTGAAAATTTCAGAAGGAGAGAGACACGAGATGAGCCCTCTACGAACGAAACTAGCTCTTACGGTCTTGCAGTGGACCCTTGGCGTCGTAGTCCTCATTGAGGCCGTGCTCTTCGTCATGCCGAGCGCGGCCCACCAGTTCGCCGGAACTCACATGCCAGGATTCATTCGACTCGTTCTAGGATTGGGCGAGATCGTCGGCTGCATTCTTCTCCTAATTCCGAAAACGACGAGCCGAGGCGCGTGGCTGCTCGTGGCCGTCTTCATCATGGCCATCCTGATTCATCTGCTGCACGGCCAGTACAACGTCGGGAATGTCGTCATCTATGCTGCCGCAGCCTTCGCCATTGCGGCCGGAAAATGAAACTCGCGTTTCAAACTCAAGCTGTGGGTACAGCCGCCCGCCGCCGTCTGCGGGGCGCAATCCGGCAAGCACTCCACGGCACAGCCGTGCTACTCCTATGAGCAACGAACAAATCATCCACTGTTTCGAAACCAACGCCATCCCCGAGCATTCTTTCCACCACGCCGATCATGTCCGATTGGCGTTCGCCTATCTCGCCATTTATCCGCCGCTGCAGGCGCTCGAAAACTTCTCCGCCGCGTTGAAGCGCTTCGCCACCGCCCGCGGCAAGTCGCAGCTCTACCACGAGACCATCACCCACGCGTACTTTTTCCTGATCCGCGAGCGCATGGCCCGCTGCTCCACGGCCAACTGGGACGAGTTCGCCGACCAGAATCCCGACCTGCTCATTTGGAAGAATGGCATCCTCACCCGCTACTATCACGAGTCCACCCTGCAATCCGATCTCGCCCGCACCGTCTTCGTCTTCCCCGATAAGGTCTTGTGATGCCCAGCCGCGGAGCGGCGTAAGAATGCAGTCCACGCCTAAGCCGTGGGTGCCGACGAAAAACTAAACCCGCCCCGAACGTGCGCAAGAAGCGCCCGCAGTCTGCAGGGACGCCACGCTTATCATCGATAAACAATCCAAATTGCATTCACACGATCCGTTCGCAGTACAATAACCGGGTAAATTTCCTGATAACCAAGGAAGTGCATCATGATTCATCTTAAGGTGAATGGCCGCGCGCAGACCTTCGATGGCGATCCCGAAATGCCGCTCCTGTGGTACCTGCGCGACATCCTCGGACTCACCGGCACAAAATTCGGATGCGGCATGGCTTTATGCGGAGCCTGCACCGTGCTACAAAATGGCAAAGCCATCCGTTCTTGTTCGAAGCAGATGGGAACGATTGAGGGGCTCGAGATCACGACCATTGAGTCTCTCTCGGTCAACGGCCCGCACGTCGTACAGAAAGCCTGGGCCGAAGTGAACGTCCCGCAATGTGGCTACTGCCAGCCCGGCCAAATCATGCAGGCAGTCTCGTTGCTCTCCTCCAAGCCGCAGCCCACCGACGATGACATCGACTCGGTCATGGCCGGCAACATTTGCCGCTGCGGCACCTACCAACGCATCCGCGCCGCCATCAAGGAAGCCGCGAAGGAGACCGCATGATCAAGGAAGAAAAGGTCGACATCGAAGAGGCCACCCAGGAAATGATCGCCATTGAAAATGTCAGCCGGCGGCGTTTTCTGCAAGGGGTGTTCTCGGCCGGAGCATTCGTGCTTCTCGTGGGAGAGTCCCCACTTCTCGCAAAGGCAGCGAGAAATGGGGTACCCTACACGGCGACGAGCCCGGTCGGTACGATCGACGGATCCGCCTTCCGCCCCGGCATCTTCGTGGGCATTCACAGAAGCGGCGAAGTCTACATCGTCGCTCACCGCTCCGAGATGGGGAACGGCGTCCGCACCAGCCTCCCCCGGATCCTCGCCGACGAACTTGACGCTGACTGGAGCCGGGTCACGGTCGTCCAAGGCGATGCCGACGATCAATACGGCTCGCAAGACACCGACGGCTCTCATTCGGTCCGCGAATTTTTCGATCCTCTGCGCCAGGCCGGCGCCACCGCTCGCCTGATGCTCGTCCGCGCCGCCGCTCAGCAATGGGGAATCCCCGAATCGCAGTGCGTCGCCGATCCTCCCCACACCGTCAGCGACAAGAATTCCGACCGCAAACTCTCCTATGGAGACCTCGCGTCGATCGCCGCGAAACTTCCCGTCCCCAAGAAAGAAGAGTTGACGTTCAAGTCGCCGCAACAATGGCGCTACGTTGGCAAACCCGCGCCCGGCTACGACGTGTCAGACCTGTGCTCCGGCAAGCCGCTGTTCGGCATGGACGTTCGCGTCGACGGCATGCTTTACGCCGCCATCGCTCACCCGCCGGTGCTTGGTGGAAAAGTAAGATCGGTTGACGACTCTGCCACGCTCCAAGTCATCGGCGTGAAGAAGACCATCGCCATCGATCCCTTCAAACCTCCGCATGCGTTCCAGCCGCTCGGCGGCGTCGCCGTGATCGCCGACAATACTTTCGCCGCATTCAAAGGGCGCAAGAAGCTGAAGATTGAATGGGACAACGGCGCCCACGCGTCCTACAATTCCGCCGACTACAAAAAGGAATTGCAGCAAACCGCGCGCCAGCCGGGCAAAGTCGTGCACAGCGTCGGCGACCCCGATGCCGAGTTTGCCAAAGGTGGCAAGATCGTCGAAGCCGAATACTTCGCGCCTCATCTGGCACACGCGTCGATGGAACCGCCGGTCGCCGTCGCCGATGTTCAAGGCGAGAAGGTTACCCTCTGGTCGCCCACGCAGAATCCGGTAGGCGTGCAGGAGGAAGTAGCAAAGGCTCTCGGCCTTAAGAAAGAAAACGTGACCTGTCACGTAACGTTTCTTGGGGGAGGATTCGGCCGCAAGTCCAAGCCCGACTACGCTGTTGAAGCGGCCGTGCTCTCGAAAAAAACCGGCAAGCCCGTCAAAGTCATCTGGAGCCGCGAAGACGACATCAAGTTCGACTACTTCCACTCGGTGGCCGCGATGTACCTGAAAGCCGCGCTCGACGACACCGGCAAACCGAAAGCGTGGTTGCAGCGCTCTGTCTTCCCGCCCATCGGATCGACGTTCAATCAGAATGAGGTCTACGGCAGCGCCGGCGAAATGTCGTTGGGGTGGGATCTGACTCCCTTCGACGTTCCCAACTTCCGCTCCGAGAACGGTCAGGCTGCGGCCCACGTGCGCGTCGGTTGGCTGCGCTCGGTTGCGAATATTTATCACGCCTTCGCCGTGCAATCGTTCGCGAACGAACTGGCCTACGCCGCCAACCGCGATCCCTACGATTACCTGCTGACGTTGCTGGGTTCTGCGCGCAATGTAGCCCCGGGACCGAAAGGTTCTCCGGGAGTCGCCGAGAAATATCCTTACGATATCGGCCGCCTGCGCCATGTCGCCGAGTTAGCCGCGGAAAAAGCAAACTGGGGCAAAACCAAACCCGGCAAAGGCAGAGGCATGGGCATCGCTGTCCATCGCAGCTTCTTCACCTATGTCGCCACCGTCGTCGACGTCGAAGTCGATGACCAAGGCGCCATCACGATACCGCATGTCATCACTGCCGTCGACGCCGGAATCATCGTGAATCCTGAGATGGTGCGCCAGCAGTTTGAGGGCGCGGCTGTCTTTGGCACCAGCATCGCCCGCACCGGAGAGATCACCGCGACAAACGGTGCCGTGGACCAGTCGAACTTCTTTGATTACCAGGTGGCGCGCATGAACGACGCACCGCGCCAAGTCGACATTCATATCGTCGAAAGCACAGCGCCGCCGGCAGGCGTGGGAGAACCAGGCGTGCCGCCGTTCGTTCCAGCACTATGCAACGCGGTGTTCGCCGCGACGGGTAAGCGAGTCCGCGAACTCCCGCTAACCCGCAACGGATTCTCGTAACCTTCTTCAATTGACGAGGCGATGCGCAGGCTTAGTGAAGCGAAGACGCACGGAGACAGCTTGAACGGAGATTTGGTGGCGAATGTCACTGTAGCCGGAGTCGGGCTGGCTCTAGTTTTCTGGGCCCGGACCCTATCCGTGCGCTACAACGCTTGGACTACGGCTCTGCGCGAACGACATCGAAACATCAACCCGCCGCCAACTCCTGAGTGGCGGCCAGGGAATACAAAAGAGCATGACAGGTCGGTTGCGAGGTACTGGTGTGTTCTTGTTTCTGGTTTCGATCATGCGTTTATTGGCTCTTATCGGCACTCCACCTCACTAATTGGTCAGACAATTTCCGATTGGTCCTTGAACCTCCGCTTCATCCGCGCTACCATGACCTGCTCCGTCAACTGAGGAACTGGACTCCATGCCGCAAAATTACGTCCCCATCTTCATCTTCATCGCAATCGTCGGCGCGCTGCTCCCCATCACCTTGCTGCTGGCCAAACTCGTGCGTCCCTCGAATCCCAGCAAGACCAAGCTCATGCCCTATGAATGCGGCATTGACCCGATCGACAGCGCCCGCGGACGCTATACCGTTCGTTACTACATCGTCGCCATTCTTTTCGTCGTCTTCGACGTGGAGACGATCTTCCTGTTTCCTTGGGCTGTAAAGTTCAAAGCCTTCGGCCTGTTCGGCCTGCTAGAAATGCTGATCTTCCTGGCGATCCTGATCGTCGGCTACATCTGGGTCTGGCAAAAGGGCGCCCTCGAATGGGTCTAGCACGGCGTGCATGGGCCAGACGCCCTGGCGACAGCCGCCGAGCCGGCGGCGCTGCTTAAGATCATGACCGCACCTCCCGACAATCCGATGGACTCCTCCCCCGCCGAAACCTTTTCCGCCAGCCGCTGGACGCATGGCAATTTCTTTTTCCCCACCCGCCTGGTCGTCAGCCCGCAGCGCGTCAGCCGCGTGAAATCGCGGATGTTCGGCAGCAACGAAGAGAGCATTGCCATCTCGAAAATCGCCTCCGTCCACATCTCCACCGGCGTCTTCTGGGCTGAGATCGTGATCGAATCCACCGGCGGCACCGATCCCATCACCAGCCACGGTCACCGCAAAGCCGACGCCCAACGCATCCGCGATCTGATCGAAACCTATCAGGCACAATCGCGCACGTAGAGCGTTCGTCTGTTTCTGTTTCCATCTGCAAAAATGGGTCTGTCTGTAAGAATTTAGGTTTGTCTTTAAGAGATAGATCTGTCACCCCGAGCGAAGTCGAGGACCTGCGGTTCGTCGTTGCTCGGATTGCAGCCCGAAGAGAAATCACTCTCCCGCTCTCGTTGACTTCGCTCCCTCAAGCTGATAAAAGATAACGTTCTTTTCAACTCATACTGCGCCGGAGGTTTGTGCCTTCGCGATATGCCGGACGAAATCAAATCCCCCTCTTCACCGCCGCCGGAAGGTGAACCGAAACCGACGGCGGATCGGCCCGCTACTCCGGGCGGGGTGAAAGCTAGTCCAACCGGCTCGGTTCAGTCAGAAACAAAAACCACACCAGACCAATCGGTCGATGCTCAACAGAAACCAGCCGCTACAACACCCACCGCACCCCCAACCCCTCCGAAACCCGCTGCCGCCGCTACGCCCGCAGCCCCGGCCGCAGTCAAGCCGGCTGGAGCTCCGCCAAAACCCGCGGCCCCCGTTCCCACACCCTGGGAATCGCCCATGGTGCAAAGGCTCAAAGGCAAATATGGTTCCGGCGTTGACCCGCTGACCCATCTCGGCCAGAACTATATGGTGGTTGATCGCTCGCTGATTCCCGAACTCCTCCAGGTTCTCCGCAACGAAGAGCATTTCGACTACTGCGTGGACATCACCGCAGTGCACTATCCCAAGCGCGAGAAGCAGTTCGATGTGATCTGGGTGCTGTACTCATTCCTTCACAACCAACGCATCCGGGTGAAAACACTGATCGCCGACGGAGAAACCATCGACAGCTCCGTTCCCATCTGGGCCGCTGCGAACTGGCTGGAGCGCGAAGTCTTCGACATGTTCGGCATCAAGTTCGATGGCCACCCCGACCTGAAACGCATTCTGTTGCCCGACGGTTGGAAAGGCCATCCGCTGCGCAAGGATTACGGCATCCTGCAACAAGACAACGAGTGGGTTCAAATCAATCTCGGAATCGAGAGCGGGCAATGAATTCCAGCCCGAAGGGGCGAAATGTGAAAGCCCGGCACGGAAGTGCCGGGAAGAAATGGAAACGGGGAATGAGTCCCGCAGGGTCGGTACATTTTTTTGTCTCGAACCCGCGATCTCACGAAATAGAGCGTAACTCGTAGATGACTGACCCGAACACACTCTCGCCGCTCGACCTCGAAACGCCGGATAAGACATTTCTGGACGCGAACGAGCTCGTGATCAACATGGGCCCGCAGCATCCTGCGACCCACGGCGTTCTTCGCGTCATCCTGCGCCTCGACGGCGAGAAGGTCATGGGGCTCGAGTGCGTCATCGGATACCTGCATCGCGGCGTCGAGAAAATCGCCGAGCACCGCACCTACACGATGTTCAATCCCTATGTTGACCGCATGGATTATGTCGCCGCGGTCTCGAACGGCCTGGGATACTGCGAGGCCGTGGAAAAATTACTCAGCGTGGAAGCCCCGCCCCGCGCCCAATATATTCGCGTCGTCCTCACCGAGCTGAATCGCATCGCCAGCCACCAGCTCTGGCTGGGCACCCACGCGCTCGACATTGGCGCCATCACGCCGCTGTTCTACACATTCCGGGACCGCGAAGAGATTCTCAAGATTTTCGAAAAATATTGCGGCGCCCGGCTCACCACGCACGCCTTCCGCATCGGCGGCCTGCAATACGAGTCGTACGAAGGCTTCGAAAATGACGTCAGAAACTTCGTCAACTTCGTAAAGCCGAAGATCGACGAGTACGAGGAACTCCTCACCACCAACCGTATCTGGCTCGAACGCACCAAGGGCGTCGGCAAAATCTCCGGCAAGGACGCCATCGCGCTCGGCGTCACCGGCCCCGTCCTGCGCGCCAGCGGCGTCAAGTGGGACATCCGCAAGGCCCTGCCCTATGCGAACTACAAGAATTTCGACTTCGAAATCCCTACCGGGCAGAATGGCGACACCTACGACCGATACTTAGTCCGCATGGTTGAGATGCGCCAGTCGCTGCGCATCATCGAGCAGGCCGTCGAGGCCATCCCCGAAGGCCCCATCATGGCCAAAGTTCCCAAGGTGATGAAGCCCCCGGTCGGCGAGATCTATCACTCCATCGAAGCGCCCAAGGGCGAGCTCGGATACTTCATCGTCAGCGACGGCTCTACGCAACCCTACCGGATCCGCGTGCGCCCTCCGAGTTTCGTGAACCTGCAAGCGCTCGACGTGATGTGCCGCGGCCAGCTCGTCGCCGACGTCATCGCCGTCATCGGCACGCTCGACATCGTTCTCGGCGAGGTGGACCGCTGATGCACGCGTTCATCGAGTACATCCAGTCCTACCTCAACAGCGATCTCACTCCGGGCGGCGCCGGAAATATTTTCTGGGCCACGGTTTACATCCTGCTGGTCTTCGTCGGCCTCTCCATCGCGGTCATCGCGATGAACTGGCTTGAGCGAAAAATCCTCGCGCACATGCAAGTACGCCTCGGACCCATGCGCGTGGGCCCGCACGGCCTGCTCCAGCCCATCGCCGACGCCATCAAGCTTCTGCTGAAAGAAGACATCATCCCCGCCGAAGCCGACGCGGCGATCTTTTGGATCGCCCCGTTCATGGTCGTGCTCGCGGCTTTCACGGTCTTTGTCGTCGTCCCATTCGGCCCCACGCACGCCATCACCGACATGAATATCGGAATCCTGTTCATGCTGGGCGTGTCGTCGCTCAGCGTACTTGGTATCGTCATGGCCGGATGGGCGTCTAACTCGCACTATCCGCTGATCGGTGCGCTGCGCTCCAGCGCCCAGATGGTCTCCTACGAAGTTGCCATGGGGCTCGCGGTTTTGTCGGTCATCCTCATGACCAGCCTCAACCCCGAGAGCACCGGCACCCTCAGCATGATCGGCATCGTGCAAGCACAGTTCGCCCAGGGAGAATGGTTTATCTTCAAATTCTTCCCGCTGGGACTGATCGGATTCGTCATCTTCGCCATCGCCATGGTTGCCGAGACCAACCGCGCCCCCTTCGATCTGCCGGAAGCTGAATCGGAGTTAACCGCAGGATTCCACACCGAATACAGCGGTTTCCGCTGGTCCTTATTCTTCTTAGCCGAATACTCCGCCATGATCGCGGTCTCTTCGATTGCAGTCACACTCTGGCTCGGCGGATGGCTGCACCCGTTTCCCAACTTGCTGAACAGCCCCACCTGGGAGTTGATCTTTTCCCTTTTCCCCGGAATCAGTTTCGTCCTTCTCGCGCTGATGTGTTTCTACAACACAGCCCGCATGCCAAAGCATCCTCTGTTCCGGGTGCAGACCTTGGGACTAGCCGGGTTCGGCGTGGTCCTCGGTCTGATCGGCCTGATCCTTTTCATTCCCGCGGTCCGCATGCGCGTCACTGACATTTTCTGGTTCGCCACCAAAGTTGCCGCCTTCATGTACCTCTACATCTGGTATCGTGGCACGTTCCCCCGTTACCGCTTTGACCAGCTCATGAAAGTAGGGTGGAAGATTCTGCTGCCCATGGGACTCGCGCTCCTGATCCTGACCGCCGTCGTCGGCATGCGAACGGAACTCTGGGCAGAACTGCAAGGAGCGTTGCACCCATGATTCCCGCTGGCACGAATCCTCCCGTCGCCACCTCATTCTTCTTCTATCTGCTGGCCGCGACCATGATCATCGGCGGGGTGCTGGTGATCACGCGCAAAAACGCGGTTCACTCCGCGCTCGCGCTCATCTCCACGCTGCTCGCTCAGGCCGCACTCTACCTGATGCTCTATGCCCCATTCGTCGCTGGCGTGCAAATCATCCTTTATGCTGGCGGCATCATGGTCCTGTTCCTGTTCGTGATCATGCTGATCTCGATCGAGCGCGCCGAAAAAGAGCGCCAGTTCAACAAGCAATGGCTGGTCGGAATGGTCGCCGCCACCGCGCTCGGAGGCTTGTTCATCGCGGTCTATACGACCACGACAAAAGGAAAAATGCTCTTCCCCGAAGGCCGAATGACCTACGGAGAAACGCAAAATACCCAGGCGGTCGCTGCCCTGCTGTTCGACCGCAATGCCGGACAATACATGTTCGCCTTCGAAATCGCCTCCTTGCTGCTCCTTGTAGCGATCATCGGAGCAGTAGTCATGGCGAAGAAGAGAATTTGAAATGCGCAATCGGCACTTAGCGCTCAGCAAATACGGGAAATACAGCCCTTGCTTCGCTTTGTACCGGCCGGTATTCAGTCAGGACAGTCGAACGGGGAACTACTGCGAACCGAAAGGGCTGATTGCAGAATGCTAGAACCCAACATCTAATCCGCAATGGACACCATGCTCCACATCACGACGCTCCACTACCTGGTCCTCGGCGCAGCCCTGTTCCTGCTGGGCGTAATCGGCGTGCTCACCCGCCGCAACGTGGTCATCGTCCTGATGTCGATCGAACTGATCCTTAACGCCGTCAATCTGAACCTGGTCGCTTTCTCGCGTTACTGGCAAGGAATCCACGGACCGACGGCCCTGCACGGCCAGGTCTTCGCGATTTTCGTAATCACCGACGCCGCCGCCGAAGCCGCAGTTGGCCTCGGCATCCTGATCGCCTTCTTCCGTAATAAGGAGACGGTCAACGTAGACGAAGTGAACCTGTTGAAGTGGTGAATCAGCCGTTAGCAATTGGCACTTAGCATTCAGCCATGAGATGTTCTTGCCGCGATCGGCAAGCGCTTGACGGCCAAATGCTAATTGCCAAGTGCTAAGTGCTCGGTCCCCCGGGGCTGTGTGCTGAATGCTGAGTGCTGAATGCTATTCCTAGAACACATCTACCTCATCCCGCTCTTCCCCGCCCTCGGCGCGGCGCTCATGTTCTTTTTCGGCCGCAAGCTGCAAAAGACTACGGTGAGCGCGGTCTGCGTCGGATCCGTCGTCCTCGCATTTCTCATGGCGTGCGGCGCTGTTCTGCAGTACGCCAACTGGGCTCCCGCTCACGACCATCAGCCTTACCAGACAATTCTCTATACCTGGCTCGGCACCGACACCGGCCACCTGAATTACATCACCCAAAACGGCACCCCGGCTCCTCTTCAAGCCGACGCGGGATTCCTTCTCGATCCACTCTCGAGCATCTGGCTGCTATTCGTTACCGGCGTCGGCATGCTCATCCATATTTATTCCGTCGGCTACATGGCGCATGAAGGCGGCTACTACCGCTTCTTCGGGTACCTCAACCTCTTCATGTTCTCCATGCTCACCCTCATCCTCGCCAACAACTATGTGCTCATGTTCGTTGGCTGGGAAGGCGTTGGCCTCTGCTCCTACCTACTCATCGGATTTTATTTCCATCGCAAATCGGCCGGCGACGCCGCCAACAAAGCGTTCATTGTGAATCGCATTGGCGATGCCGGATTTATTCTAGGGATGTTTTTTATTGCCTGGTATTTCGGATCACTGCGTTACGTCGATGTGAATCACCTCGCCCGCAGTGGCCACTTCCAGATCGGCGATCCCATCATCACCGCTGCGACATTACTGCTGTTCGTCGGAGCCTGCGGAAAGTCCGCGCAGCTTCCTCTGTATATCTGGCTGCCCGACGCGATGGAGGGTCCCACTCCCGTCTCTGCTCTGATTCACGCGGCGACCATGGTCACTGCTGGCGTCTACATGGTCGCGCGTTCGAACGCGTTGTTCGTGCTTGCGCCCACATCGATGAAAACGGTCGCGATCGTCGGCGCGCTGACGGCAATCTTCGCCGCTTCGATCGGCATGGTGCAAAACGACATCAAGCGCGTACTCGCCTACTCCACTGTTTCGCAGCTTGGCTACATGTTCCTAGCGCTCGGCATCGGAGCCTTCTCCGCCGCCGTCTTCCATGTCTTCACCCACGCCTTCTTCAAGGCTCTGCTATTCCTCGGTGCAGGATCGGTCATCCACGCCATGAGCGGCGAACAAGATATGCGCAACATGGGCGACCTCCACAAGCGCATCCCCACAACGTTCTGGACTATGGTGATCGCCACGCTCGCCATTACGGGCATACCGCCATTTGCAGGTTTTGTTTCGAAAGACGAAATCCTCTGGCAGACCTGGACTTCCGAAGGCGGCGCCTATCGCGTCCTCTGGTTTGTCGGCTACCTCACCGCGCTGATGACTGCCTTCTACATGTTCCGCCTCATCTTTCTCACTTTTTACGGCCGCCCGCGGATGGGCCGCGATGTCGAACACCACATCCACGAGTCGCCGACGTCGATGACCATGCCGCTCGTCGTGCTAGCCGTGATGTCGCTCTTCGCGGGATTCTTGGGCTGGCCTCACAGCCTGCTTGGCTCCGACCACTTCGCTCACTACCTTAATCCGGTCTTCGCGCGTGGTGAGGCCCGTGTTTTGGCGGAGGAAGGTAAAGGCGGACAACTGGCCGCCGGAGAAAAAGAGGAAGAGCACACCAGCCCGGCAGAATATTTGCTGATGTTCTTGTCCGTAGGTGCGGCCGGAGCGGGCTTGTACATGGCTTGGCGCTCCTACAAGAACGCCGACAAAGGCTACGCCGAGCCCATCGCCTCCGCCTCAGCACCGGTTTACAACATGCTGCTGCACAAGTATTACGTCGACGAAGGCTACGACTACGTTTTCACCGGCCGCCGCAAAGTTGGCGACGTCCGCCTCGGAGTCATGGGGGCGGGCGAAGCCAGTTCGTGGTTCGACTCACATGTTATCGACGGAACCGTCAACGCCGCCGGATCTCTCACGCGTGGTAGTGCCACATTCTCCAGTTGGTGGGACAAGTGGATCATCGACGGCATCGGCGTCAACGGCCCCGCGATCCTGGCGCGCATGCTCAGTTATCCCGCGCGCCTTCTCGAATGGGGCCTGGTGCAATGGTATGCCCTGGTCATGACCGCAGGCTTGGTAGGGTTCGCATTTTATTACGTGTACCACTGAAGACAGCTCTCAGCCTTTAGCTCTTAGCTTTTAGCCAAAACCGTGAAGGCTAAGGACTGGAGCTAAACGCTAAGAGCTAAAAGCTAAGAGCTTTTCTATGGAATCTCACATCCTATCCATCATCCTCTTCACGCCTCTCCTGGGCGCGCTCTTTCTCCTGTTCGTTCCCAAGGAGAACAAGCACGCCATCCGCTGGATCGCGAACTTCTTCGCGCTCGCCGGCTTCCTCGTCTCCATCCCGTTGGTTCCCATGTTCTGGGAGCAGCGCTTCGAACCCGGCTTCAAATTCATCGAAGGCTCTCCCGGCAACTGGATCCCTTCCATCGGCGCGGGCTATCTCCTGGGCATCGACGGCATTTCGTTTCTGCTGATCATGCTCACCACGCTGCTCGGCTTCATCTCGATCCTCTCCTCATGGACCGCCATCGAGACTCGCGTCAAGGAATACTACATCTGGTTCCTCGTTCTCCAGACCGGCATGCTCGGCGTCTTCATGGCGCTGGATTTCTTCCTGTTCTTCGTTTTCTGGGAAGCCATGCTCGTCCCCATGTACCTGCTGATCGGCATCTGGGGAGGCCCGCGCAAACTCTACGCCGCCATCAAATTCTTTTTGTATACTCTCGCCGGCTCCGTCCTGATGCTGCTCGGCATCCTGTTTCTCTACTTCCATCATCAGCACGTAACCGGCACTTACACCTTCGCTCTACAATCCCTCTACGAAACCGCCCCGCGCATCTATTCCGACTACGGACCGCAGGTCGCCACCCTTCTCTTCCTGAGTTTCTTCTTCGCATTCGCCATCAAAGTACCGATGTTCCCCTTCCACACCTGGCTGCCCGACGCCCACGTGGAAGCACCCACCGCAGGCTCGGTCATCCTGGCCGGCGTTTTGCTGAAGATGGGCACCTACGGCTTCATCCGCTTCTCGCTTCCCTTCTTCCCCAACGTGCTCTCGAATCCTGCCACATTCCTCGGCATGACCGTGCGCGGCTGGATGATTTTCCTCTCCATTGTCGGCATCATCTACGGCGCGCTCGTCTCGCTCATGCAGAAGGACATGAAGAAACTGGTGGCCTACTCCTCCGTCAGCCACCTCGGCTTCTGCACTCTGGGAATCTTCGCGCTCACGCCACTGGGCCTCAGTGGTTCGGTCCTGCAGCAGATCAATCACGGCATCTCCACCGGCGCGCTCTTCTTGATTGTCGGCATTCTCTACGAGCGCCGCCACACTCGCGAAATCTCCGAGTACGGCGGCATCTCCAACGTCATGCCCGTTTACGCCACCATCACCATGATCATGTTTCTCTCCTCGATGGGACTGCCGCTGCTCAACGGCTTCGTCGGAGAGTTCACCATCCTGCAAGGCACGTTCATGGAAAACTGGAAGTGGGGCGCGTGGGCCGTTCCCGGAGTCGTTCTCGCCGCCGCCTACTTGCTCTGGCTCTACCAGCGCGTTTTCTTCGGGACCGTCACCAATCCCAAGAACGAAGGGTTACAGGACCTCACTCCGCGTGAAGTCGCCACTTTCGTCCCGCTCCTCATCATGGCTTTCTGGATCGGCCTGTACCCCAAGCCGTTTTTCCAGATTCTCCAGCAGCCGGTGAATCACACCATCGCTTTGGCCCGGCCGGATTATCCTCAACCCACGGTGAATGCAGCCGCGCAGCCAGCGGCCGAAGTCGCTCCTCCAACCAACGTGACCTATTCCACCAATCCGCCGGCTCCGGCCGCGACCAAGGGGAAGAAATAAGTGGTCTGGACTGACTACCTGCTCGCGCTCCCGGTCACGCTGCTGGCGCTCTTCGCGCTCGGCATCCTTCTCATCGACCTCATGCTTCCCCGCGAGATGAAGTGGGTCAACGCCGTCACCGCCCTCATCGGCGTCTGCTTCTCCGCCGCCGGCGTACTCAAAATTCAACTGTGGATGAACGGCTCGCCTGGCACCTTCGGGCTGATGCGCACCATGCTGGTCGACCGCTTCGCCATTTATTTCTGGTATCTCTTTCTCGCCGCCAGCGCCATCGCCATCCTCACCTCGGTACGCTACCTCGAAACCGAGCATGAAAATCATGGTGAGTATTACGCCCTGATGCTGCTCTCGGTCGCCGGCATGATGTGCATGGCCGCGGGCTTCGACATCGTTCTCATCTTCATCGGCCTTGAATTGATGGCCATCTCCACCTACGTGCTCGTTGGATTCCTGCGCCGCGACCGCCGCTCCAACGAAGCCGCACTGAAATATCTGCTGCTCGGCGCATTCTCCTCCGGCATCTTCGCCTACGGCCTGTCGCTGCTCTACGGTTTGTCCGGCAGCACAAATCTCGGCGTCATCCAGAATGTGCTGCGTACTCAGGTGCTCAACAGCGAATACAGACCTGTGGCCGTTGTCGCGCTGCTCACCACCATCACCGGGCTACTATTCAAAATCGCCGCCATCCCATTCCACCAATGGGCGCCCGACGCCTACGAAGGCGCGCCCACCAGCATCACCGGATTCATGTCCGTCGCCGTCAAGGCCGCCGGATGGGCCATGCTGCTTCGCATCCTAGTCATCGGATTGCTGCCCATGCGCCCCATCTGGGTGCCCCTGCTCGTCTTCGTCTCTATCGCCACCATGACCGGCGCCAACTTCGCCGCGCTTACACAAACCAATACCAAACGCCTGCTCGCATATTCTTCCATCGCCCACGTCGGCTACATGCTGCTCGGCCTGATCGCCGGAACTCCCACCCAGCTCAGTCCCGATGGCATTAAAGGCATCCTGATCTACCTGCTGGTCTATACCTTCATGAATCTCGGCGCTTTCGCTGTGATCACCTCGCTGCGCCACCGTAACGTCGTTGGCGACGAACTCGACGACCTCAACGGCCTCTACGCCCGCGCCCCGGTCGAAGCCGTCCTCATGCTGATCTTCATGCTCTCGCTCGCCGGCATCCCGCCTCTGGCCGGATTCTGGGGAAAATATTTCATCTTCCTCAGCTTGATTGAATCCGGCCACTACGTCCTGGCCTCTCTTGGCGTCCTCTATTCTGTATTCGGCCTCTACTACTACCTTAAAATTGCCAACGCCATGTTCATGGGCCAGGTCGAAAAGGGAGAAGAAAGACTTCCCGTCAGCCTCTCCATGCGCGCCGCTGTAAGTATCAGCGCCCTGGCCACGCTTTACATCGGCATCATGCCCAACCGCTTCATCGAACTAGTAAACTGGGCCCTAGGCATAGCCCAACATCCCAGCGTAGCCAAGCTGATCCAGTAATCTTCTGGTATGCGTCCCGTTGAGACGTTGCTTGCGTCGTTCTCTCTAGCGGGAGTTTACTGACTGCGATCAAGCAAGGGCAGCAGCAGTTCTGCGAACTCATTGCGTCGTATAGAGTTGTGCGATCCCGGTCGCGACCGATTGTGTATTACCCTTTCTCAACCAGGTTCAGGGTGCGTTTTATCGCTATCCCAGTTCCTCACGGTGTGGCCCGACACTCTGGCGATAACACACGTTACTATCGTCAATCTCAATGGTCGACCTTCGCAGCCTGAAATGACGGTGCTGATTCGCGCAGGGGAAAGTCTTAAGCATCGTCAAGACAGGCCAGAGTCAGATTCCTCAAGATGCAACGCAGTTCGATGGGACTGGCAAGTTCCTCATGCCAGGCTTGTGGGACATGCACGTGAGAGCATGCAAAGTTGTGGGATGGTGGGGTAAGCTCGGGGGATGAAATGGACAGTGACGCTGGTCGCTGAAGTGGTTGACGGTAAACAGATTGAACACGAGATTGCCACGATTGAGCGCGCGGACGGGATCTCTCCCGCTACCGTCGGCTTGACGATCGCCGAAGGCAAAGGAATTCTGGAGAGCCTGCAGAAGGAAATCGTCACGGCGCAGGTTCAACAGCATGGTGCCAGCATTCCATCGTGTCCACGATGCGGAAGGGCATATCGCACGAAGGGTTATTATCCGTCTACTCTTCGATCCGTTTACGGTAAAGTGGGCATGCGCTCAGTGGTGTCACCTAATCGTGCCGCGTCCAGTGTCTTTGAACGGCTCAACCGACTCTTCGCAGGCGGAAACGCAGCCGCCGTCTACGAGGAGAATCACGCGGCCGTCAAAAGCGGCTTGCAGGATGGCACAATAATGTGCCGCACATTTTTGTGTGATACACTTATGTGCCATGAAGAATCCTTTTGAGTTCGGCCGGGAATTGGGGGTGGACGAGATTGTCGACCGTGATACAGAGGTCGCGGAGGTGGTGGGGACCATCGAACAAGGTGGAAAGCTGTTCGTCATCGGGCCGCGCAGGTACGGTAAGACCTCGATTCTCAAAGCAGCAGAAGACCGGCTAAGAACAGTTGGAGCCGTCGTACTTCGCTACGATGCCGAAAGCTACCCCTCGCTCGATCTGCTGGTTAACAGCCTGGTGGCGGGCGCTGCGCGGCATTTGAAGGGAGGCGTAGAGCGCACAGGTGAACAGATCCGCAAGTTCTTCTCACGCTTGCGTCCGGAACTGAACTTCAGCGTGACGGAACGAGAGTGGACCGCGAAAGTGGGGGTCAGCGCTACCGATGCTATCGAGCATCACGTGACACTTTTGGTGGAAGCACTCGACGGCCTGGAGCAACTGGCGAAGGCGCAGCCCAAAGATAGGGCGGTAGGGCTGGTTATCGACGAATTCCAAAAGATTATCGAAATCGGCGGGCAATCGGCGGAAGCTCATATTCGGGCAGCCATCCAGCGCCACAAGCGCACGGGATATGTCTTCGCTGGATCCAAAACCCGGCTCCTGACTTCCATGACGACCGACGCGGCGCGACCCTTTTATCGCCTGGGTGTGTCGCGGTTTATCGGACCCGTGCCGCGCAACGACTTCACCAGATTCTTGCACAAGAAGTTTGTCGACAGCCGTTTCGGCGTCGAGGATCCCGGCGTGCTCAACCTGATTCTGGATCTCGCCGAAGACGTACCGTACAACGTGCAAATGCTGGCCCATGCATGTTGGGAGGACCTTCGGGCAAAGGCAAAGAGCGAGCAACCAGTTCTGAATCCCAGTGTCGTGCAACGAGCCCTGGAGCGCTTAGTTAGACAATACGACCCGTTTTACACCCAGCTTTGGAACGGCCTGACTGCGATCCAGCAGAAAACACTGATTCTGGTCATTAGGGAAGGGGGAAGCAATCTGCA
>Ga0210406_10000299_pt1 | contig 71754 bp, 57 predicted proteins | sample IncBWC30MmetaG_FD_155454 | JGI IMG/M metagenome (GOLD analysis project Ga0210406, IMG submission 155454) | Forest soil microbial communities from Barre Woods Harvard Forest LTER site, Petersham, Massachusetts, United States - Inc-BW-C-30-M | ecosystem: Environmental > Terrestrial > Soil >...
TCGGCCTGGTGCTTTGCCGTTTCGCCACGATGCTCCTTCGCCTTCGTATGGCGGAGATGCTCCTCGTTCTCTTTTGGCGTCTGCTGATTGGATGTGCCAGCCTCGCTGAGAGCGATCGCCACCGCCTGCTTACGATTTTTGACTTTTTGTCCGCTCGTCCCCGAACGGAGCTCGCCATGCTTAAACTCGTGCATGACCCGTTCGACGGTTTCCTTCTGCGGCTCGGATTCGCGCGGCGTCATTTGTCATCTCCATCTGACGTGCCTCGACCTTATTAAACTCGGATCTGACAAAGCGGTTCCGGGGCTTTGAACCCGTAGCGGTGGCGGCTCGTGAGACGTCGGCGTTGGAACCGACTTGGTCTGAGGTCGTTGAGCGGCATACGCTGCGGGCTGAGAATGGAGGTTCGCGGATGAGCGCTCGAAGGACGCGCGGCGTCAAGGCCGCTGATTCATCGCCGCGGCTACCTGCGCCCATGGAGGCGAAATCCGCGGAATCGCTTCCCAATGAACCGGGGAAATGGCAATTCGAGCCGAAATGGGACGGCTTTCGCTGCCTCGCCTTCAGGGATGGCGGCGCGGTCGAACTCAGGGGAAAATCCGGGACGTCGCTAGGCCGCTTTTTCCCCGAGATTGCCGCGACGATGCTGGAAGTCCCATTCGAGCAATTTGTCGTCGACGGCGAATTGGTCATCGAGCTGAACGGGCGTCTGACCTTTGACGCGTTGCAAGCCCGACTTCATCCAGCGGCCAGCCGGATTCGTCGTCTATCCCAGGAAACGCCGGCGCGACTGATCCTCTTCGACATGCTGGTCGGGCCTGACGGCTCGCGAGTGGAGGCTTTGCCGCTCACTGAACGGCGAAGCGCGCTCGAAGCCTTCGGCGAGAAGGCCGCGATTGCGGGCAAGCTCATCGTGACACCCTGCACGCGCGATCGGGCGCAGGCGACGCAATGGCTTGACGATTTCGATCGCGATGGAAGGGACGGGGTCGTCGCCAAGCGGCTGGACGAGAAATATCTCAGCGGCGAGCGCGCGATGATCAAGGTCAAGCGCTTGCGGACCGCCGATTGTGTGGTCGGAGGCTTTCGATACTCGAGCGGCAGCGACGAGGTGGGGTCCTTGCTGCTCGGTCTCTACAACGCGCAAGGCCTGCTGGATCACGTCGGCTTCACTTCGACCATCGCCAAGGACGAGCGGGAAACGCTGACCCGAAAGCTTCGCGCGTTGCAGGCGCGGCCGGGTTTCACGGGCAAGGCGCCCGGCGGGCCCAACCGCTGGAGCACGGAGCGCAGCGGCGAATGGGAGCCGCTCAAGCCGGAGCTGGTCGTCGAGGTCCGATTCGACCATGTGACGGGCGACCGGTTCCGTCATGGGACCAAGCTCATGCGCTTCAGACCCGACAAGGCGCCGCGCCAGTGCGGAATCGAGCAGATCGTCGCGCCGCCTCGAGCCGAGAGCGGATAACGAAGGGCGGCAAGCGCAACCTTCGCGCGAAACTCGTGCAAATAAGAGCAAGCTAAATGAGCCTAAACGCTCGTAAGCGCTAGTAAAAGTGCTAGCGTTTACTGGCGTTTATTTTTCCGAATCGAGCCTTTTCAACGGGTTACAGCCCATTCAAATAAGAAATTTGCCTCCGCTTTTGAATTCGCGCCTTGAGTTGTAGACGCAGGGCTGAAATCCTCGTTCCCCGCGGCTGGCCCGGCGGTGCGCCGAGTCTCCATTGCCGAACAGCATATAGTAGATTTCCGATTTAGGCAAGATAATGATAGGACCACACGAGGCGGGCCAATGTCGGTCAGGTGGCGCGGCGATTCCTCAATCCCGCGGCGCATTGGCGCCCGGAAAGCGACCCGGATGCGTGGCGCCGTCGCCAATTCAACTGCATTTCGCCGCATCGATGCGTCGCCGGCGGCCAAACTTTCGCTTCCTGACCTTCCGGCGCCAGCGCCCGGAACACTTCCTTTGCGGAAGACGTTGATCAATCAACCGACCCCGCGGCCGCAAATCGTGCGGATGTGGCGGAGGCTGATTTAATCACATTATACATTAGGATAAAGACTTGGCGTTTGGAGCGAGGGAGAGAGGAGCGTAGGTTGCGGAGGGCCACATGCCGAGCCGTAATCGACCATCGATCGCGCGCGCGAATGGCCTTACGGCGCGTTAGAGTAACCCAGCGCTACCTGACGCGGCAGCTGGAGTTATTGCGACCCCTCAAGGCAGCCTTTCGACCAAAAAGCCTAGCGGACCATAGATGAGCAATGACGATCATGGGGTCCGTCCTTCCGAAGAGGAGGGAGCGAGCGACAAGGCGGCCGGCTTTCCAACGGTTGGCATCGGGACGTCCGCCGGTGGCGTCCATGCCCTGCAGATGTTTTTCGAAAGGCTGCCCGACGAGGTCGACGCGCTTTCGTTGTTGTCGTGCATCTTGATCCTTCGCGCCAAAGCGAACTTTCCAACATTCTCGCTGCTCGGACACGGATGCCGGTGACACAGGTCACGGGCCTCACACCCATTGAACCGCGCCACGTCTATGTTATTCCTCCCAACCGGCAACTACGCGTGACCGATCATCATTTGGCGATCACCGAGTTCGACGAACCTCGCTGGCAGCGGGCGCCAATCGATCTTTTCTTTCGCTCGCTCGCCGCGGAGGGGGGCGACGACTTCGCCATCGTTTTTTCCGGCGCCGGTTCGGACGGGTCGGTCGGCATCAAGGCGGTCAAAGAGGCCGGAGGCATCATCCTGGTCCAGGATCCGGATGAGGCCGAATATGGCTCCATGCCGCGCAGCGCCGTCGCCACAGGCCTTGCTGATTTCGTTCTGCCCATACGAGAAATGGCCACCCGGCTTCCCGAACTGATCCGCAATCGGAAGAGTCTGCCGTCAGACATTCTCACCGAAACGGACGGGGAAGCGATGCAGCGGATTCTGTCTCATCTGCGCGTCCGCTCCGGACACGACTTCTCAAGTTATAAGAAGTCGACAATTCGTCGCCGCATTGCGCGCAGAATGCAGGTGCAACGAGCGGCGACGATGACGGACTACCTTGGCGGCCTGCGGGAAAATCCTCAGGAGGCGCAGGCTTTGTTCGCCGATCTTCTCATCTCGGTGACGACCTTTTTTCGCGATACGAACGCGTTCGAGAAGCTTGCGGCGTTGGTCATCCCTCGCCTGTTCGATGACAAAGGCGCTTCGGATACTATTCGTGTCTGGGTGCCCGGATGCGCCACTGGCGAAGAAGCCTACTCGATCGCGATCCTGCTGCTTGAAGAAGCGAGTCGGCATGAGATCCGCTGCGGGCTGCAGGTCTTTGCTTCCGATCTCGATGATAACGCTTTGATGGTTGCAAGGGAGGGTCGTTACCCGGTCGCCATCGAAGCCGACATGACGGAAGAACGGTTGCGGCGCTTCTTTACCCGGGAAGGCGACCATTACCGCGTGACGCGCGAATTGCGCGACATGGTGCTGATCGCCAGGCACAGTCTTCTGAAGGATCCGCCATTTTCGCGCGTCGATCTCATCTCTTGCCGCAACGTGCTCATCTATCTCGATCGGGAGGTGCAGCAGCAGGTCTGCGCCACGTTCCACTTTGCGCTGCAACGGTCCGGCTACCTCTTCCTTGGCTCATCAGAAAACGCTGACAGTCCAATCGGGGCGTTCCGCGCTCTCGAACGGGAAGCGCGAATCTACCAGCGAGCGTCCATTCCGTCCGAGGTGCGCATCACGCCCCGGACCGGCGCCGTGACATTTGGACTTGAGCTGATGCCGTCACGAACACCGACGGCTTTTCGCGCGCCGGTTGAAGCAGGAGTTCATCGCGAAGCGCTGGAACGCCTGGCGCCGCCGAGCATCATTGTCGACGAGTCCTACCGGGTGGTGCATCTCTCTGAGCACGCCGGGCGCTATCTGCGACCCTCCGGCGGAACGTTGACCAACGACGTCACCGAGCTCGCGCGCGAGGAATTGCGGTTCGACATGCGCGCAGCGCTTCACCGGGTCTTCGCGCACAATGAAGGGGGTCTCAATGGGCCGATCGGCGTCCGCTTCAATGGCACGGCCCGGCGGGTCTACTTACAGACGCGACCTTTGCAGTCTGAGCCGAGCACAAGCCGCAACGCCATCATCTTCTTCTTCGAAGGCGAAGCGATCGGCGACATCTCGCGAACGCCTAAGGAAATTGAGGAACAGGCGTCCGGCGAGCAGATTCAACAGCTTCTGCACGAATTGCAGTTCAGTCAATCGCAGCTTCTGACCTCACGAGAGGAATATGAAGGAGCGAACGAGGAACTGCGTGCCGCCAACGAAGAACTGCAGTCGGTCAACGAGGAATACCGCTCCACTGCCGAAGAGCTGGAGACCAGCAAGGAGGAACTGCAATCCATCAACGAGGAGCTGCAGACCGTCAACAGCGAATTGAAAACCAAGCTCGAGAGCGTCTCGCGCGCCCATAGCGATGTCCAAAATCTGATGGCCGCTACAGACGTTGGGATTCTGTTCCTTGGTCCGCAGCTGCGGATCAATCGCTTTACCCCGCGCATCTCGGAACTCTTCAACCTCGCAGTGGGCGATGAGGGCCGCTTGATTACCGACTTTACCAATCACCTCGACTACGACGACCTCGCGGGCGACGCGCGCAAGGTACTGCGCGATCTGGCTTCAACTCAGCGTGAAGTGCACGGCAAGGATGGCAGCTGGTATCTCACTCGGCTTAAGCCGTACCGCACTGTCGAGGATAAAATAGACGGCGTTGTCGTTACGTTCGTCGATATCGGCGAGCGGCGTCGCGCGGAGGATGCGCTGAGAGAAAGCGAATCCCGAATGCGGATCATGGTTGGGGAACTGCAGCACCGCACGCGCAATCTGATGGCCGTAGTGATGGCCATGGTCGACAGGACCGCGGCTTCGGGTCAAACGCTCGCGGAATTCAAGGCGAGCCTCAGGGGTCGCCTCATGGCGCTTGCCAGGGTGCAGGGCTTGTTGTCCCGCTCGCCTTCGGGCGATGGCGTCACCTTTGACAATCTTCTTGGATCGGAGCTGTCCTCTCAGTCTGAGGATGGGGAAATCGTGACGCTCGACGGCCCGGCGGGCGTCGTGCTTCGGCCGGTGTCGGTTCAAGCGTTAGCTATGGCGTTGCACGAACTGACAACCAACGCCCTGAAGTACGGAGCGCTGGGCGGGAAAAATGGGCGGCTTACCGTTCGTTGGCGCGTGCAGGATGAGAACGGGGCGCCCTGGATCATTGTCGACTGGAAGGAAAGCGGCATCGAGACCGTCCAACCTACCGCTGGGTCAAGGGGAGCTGGCAACGGGCGGCGCCTCATCGAGGACGCGTTGCCCTATCAGTTCGGCGCTCGGACCCACTTCGCGATCGAACTCGATGGCGTGCGCTGCACGATCGCGCTGCCAATCTCTGGACCTCAGACCGAGGAGACCCAAGATGGCCCGTCCCAGCCTTCGTGATCGCCGCATTCTCATTGTCGAGGACGAATATCTGGTGGCGATGAGTCTGGCCGAAGCTCTGCAAGACGCTGGGTCAATTGTGCTGGGCCCGGTTCCGTCTGTCGATAAGGCGATCACGAAAATCGAGTCCGAGCCTCACATCGACGGCGCGGTTGTGGACGTCAACCTTGGCGGCGTGCTTGCCTACCCCGTCGCGGACCTGCTCATCGCCAGGAAGATTCCCTTCGTCTTTACCTCAGGCTATGAGGACAACCTTCTTCGGGACCGATATTCTCAAGTTAAGAATTGCGCCAAACCCTATCTGTTCGCGGCGATGGAGGAGGCGCTAGTCGAAGCCATGTCGCTCTCGTGACGACCCAGGCGCTAAAAAGGCTAGTGTAGAGGCCCACAGGTCCTCGGCGCCCCGCGCTTGGCCAATTTGGAGCCATAGACCTGTCCCCGTTAGCCTCCCCGCATGAGAGACTCATATGCCGCTTCGGATTGAGGATTACGCCATCATCGGGAATTGTGAGACCGCGGCGTTGGTCGGGCGTAACGGCTCGATCGACTGGCTGTGCCTGCCCCGCTTCGACAGCAGCGCTTGCTTTTCCGCCCTCCTCGGCGGCCCTGAGCATGGACGGTGGCTGATCGCGCCTACGCAAAATGACGTAGAGATCACACGACGCTATCTGAGCAACACTCTGATCCTCGAAACTGTTTTCACCACAACGGACGGTTCGGTCTCGCTCACCGATTTCATGTACAGGCGTAGCGGGTCGTCCGAGTTGGTGCGCATCGTCAGGGGGCTTCGGGGTGAGGTCCCCATGCGGACCGAACTCGTGGTGCGATTCGACTACGGCGCCATCGTGCCGTGGGTGTCTCAGCAGCAGGACGGGCGGCTTCTCTTCATTGCCGGTCCGGACAGAGTGCTGCTCGATACGAACGTTCAGACGCGTGGAGAGGATCTTCGCACCGTCGGCGACTTCTCCGTCCGCGAGGGCGAGGAGGCAAGCTTCGTTCTCAACTGGTCGCCGTCATTTCGCGCGGCTCCTCCGCCGTTCTCAGGCGAGGAACTCGCGGAGGCGCGCAAACAAGTCCATTCCTTCTGGACCGGCTGGGCGACGGCTTTCAAGCCAGTGGACCATTGGGGCGAGGCGGTTCTTCGCTCGCTTCTGACTTTGAAGGCGCTCGCGCACTGGGAGACCGGCGGCATTGTCGCGGCCGCGACAACCTCCTTGCCCGAACAACTCGGCGGGCCGCGCAATTGGGACTATCGATATTGCTGGCTTCGGGACGCGACGTTCACGCTTTATGCGCTGATTGGGGCTGGCATCCTCGACGAAGCGAAGGCGTGGCACGAGTGGCTCCTGCGCGCCGTCGCCGGGGCGCCCGACGATCTGCAGATTCTCTACGGTGTGGCGGGCGAACGGCGGCTCCAGGAATTCGAAATTCCATGGCTGCCGGGCTACGAAGGCTCGGCGCCGGTCCGAATCGGCAACGGCGCCGTCGGACAGCTCCAACTCGATGTCTATGGTGAAGTCCTCGACGCCTTTTACGTCGCGCGTCGCGCCGGCCTCTCGACTAGCGACGCGACTTGGGCGCTGGAATGCAACCTTATTTTCCATCTCGAGAAGATTTGGCGAGAGCCGGATGAGGGCATCTGGGAAGTCCGAGGCGGCCGGCGTCACTTCACGCATTCGAAGGTGATGGCGTGGGTCGCGTTCGACCGCGCGGTTCGATCCATCGAGGAATTCGGGCTCGAGGGACCGCTCGAGCGCTGGCGAGGCGTTCGCGCTGCGATTCATGACGAGGTGTGCGAGCGCGGGTATGATCCGAAGGAAAACACGTTCGTCCAGTCTTTCGGCGATGCAACGCTGGACGCGAGTCTGCTCCTCATCCCCATCGTCGGCTTTTTGCCGCCTGACGATCCCCGCGTCCAAGGCACTGTCGCCGCAGTCGAACGCAAGCTCCTTCGCGAGGGATTCGTGATGCGCTACGACACCGGAACCGCGGTCGACGGCTTGCCGCCCGGGGAGGGCGCTTTCCTCGCCTGCAGCTTCTGGCTCGTCGACACCTATGTGCTGCTCGGGCGGTACGAGGAGGCGCGTGCGCTATTCGAGCGCCTGTTGGCGCTGCGCAACGACGTTGGGCTGCTGGCGGAAGAATACGATCCTCATAGCGGTCGTCAGCTTGGCAACTTCCCCCAGGCGTTTTCGCATCTCGCGCTCATCAATGCTGCGCATAGCTTGAGCACCTGGGAAGGCGCGGCTCGCCTGCGCTCACAGAAGTCGGAGCCGGTTCAGGCGGCGCAAACGGCGAGTGCGCCTGGCTGACGTTAAAGAAAACTCGCGAGCGAGCCGGCTGATGATGTTCAATCAAGAAACCATGTGCGCGCCGCTGACCTTCATTCTATGTTACCTCTAGCAGCGGGCGGGGGCGGCGGACGCAGAATTTCGGAGGAAGCTTCTCATGGACGACCTCAGATTTGGCGCCCGGAACAAGCGAGGAGACTGGACGCCGAGCGCCACTCTCACCATCGCGCCCGTCTTCGTGCTGCCGCCTCGGCCTCTCGCCTTCCTGAAATGGCTGCCCGGCTATTTTCTGCCTTGGAACCTGCTGTTTGCGGCGTCCGCGGTCGCCTATGCGCTGTTCGTGCTTCCGGACGTCGAAGTCATGAAAACCTTGGCCTGGGGCTGGATTCTCCGGCTCTTCATCGTCAACTGCGTGGCGGTGTTCCTGTTCTATAGCGCGTTCGAGTACCGGCTCTATATGTCGCGGGCTCAAGGAAACCGTTTCAAGTACCACGCTAAATTTCCCAATGACCAGAAGAACCACGCCTTCCTGTTCCGCAGCCAGAACCTCGAGGGTATCATCCGGGGATTCGGGACAGGCGTGCCGATCTGGACGGCCTACGAGGTCGGGATCCTCTTCGCCTTCGCCAGCGGCTACGCGCCCTGGCTCTCGTTCGCGCAGCATCCGCTCTATCTCGGATGCCTTGCGCTGCTCGTGCCGATCTTCCACGAGTTCCACTTCTTTTGCATCCATCGGCTGATCCATTGGCCGCCGCTCTACCGCTCAGTGCACAGCGTCCATCACCATTCGGTCAACCCGTCGCCATGGTCGTCGCTGTCGATGCATCCGGTCGAGCAGTTGCTCTATTTCTCCTCCTCGCTCATCCATGTGATCATTCCTTCGAACCCGGTGCTCGCGCTCTATCAGCTGCATTACGCGGGGTTCGGCGCGGTTGTCGGCCATATCGGCTTCGACAAGATCGAGACGGGGCACGAGAGCGCCTTCGACAGCCATGCTTACGGCCACTACCTCCACCATAAATATTTCGAGGTGAACTACGGCGACGGCCTCGTGCCTTTGGACAAGCTGTTCGGCACCTGGCACGACGGCTCGCCCGAGGCCGAGGCGCGGATGAACGTCCGATACGAGAAGCGCAAGGCGCGCCTGAATGCGGCCAGAACAGTCAGCTGAGGCGCCTTAGGGTAGCCGAGGCTAAGCTCCGGTCACCCGCCAGATCACATTGCCGACGTCATCGGCGACCAGGAGCGAACCGTCCGGGCCTAACGCCACACCGACCGGCCGCCCGAATGAGAACCGCTCGTCGGGCGCGAGAAATCCGCTCAGAATTTCGCGCGAAGGCCCGACCGGACGTCCATTCGCGAAGGGCACGAAGATAACCTTGTAGCCGCTCAGCGTGCTCCGGTTCCAGGAGCCGTGTTGCCCGATCACCATGCCTTCAGGAAACCCTGGAAGCACGCCCGCGGGCAGCCAGCAGAGCCCGAGGGACGCGGTGTGTCCGCCCAGCGCATAGTCTGGTTGGATTGCGCTCGCGACCAACGCCGCATCTTGCGGCACGCGGTCGTCGACCGTCTTGCCCCAGTAGCAATAGGGCCAGCCGTAGAAGCCGCCCTCGCGAACGGACGTGAGATAATCGGGCGGAGTCTCATCGCCCAGTCCGTCGCGCTCGTTGACCACCGTCCACAGCACGCCAGTCTGCGGCTCCCAGGCGAGCCCGACAGGATTGCGCAGGCCGGAGGCAAAGATGCGGCTCTTGCCGCTCGCCAAATCGAGCTCATGAATCGCGGCGCGACCCTGTTCGACCCCCATGCCCTTGTCGGCGATGTTGGTCAGCGAGCCGACCCCGATGAAGAGCTTCGTCTTGTCCGGCGACAAAAGCAGGCTGCGGGTCCAGTGACCACCGCCGTTGTGCGTGGTCAGCTTGCGGCCGGGTTCGGTGATGCGGTTCGCGCCCATAGTATAGGGAAAAGCGACGACGCCGTCCGTGTTGCCCACGTAAAACGTATCGCCGACCAGCGCCATTCCGAACGGCTGGTTCTGCCGCTCGAGAAACGTGTTCTTGGTCTCGGCGACGCCGTCGCCGTCGGCGTCTCGCAACAGCGTGATGCGGTTCGGGCTCTCTCCCATAGCAGCCGCCCGTTTCAGCGTGCTCATCATGGCGTAATCGAAAAGGGAGTTTACGGGTTCCGGTGTCAAAAGCGCCTCGGCTGCGACCACATCGCCATTCGGCAGCACGCAGATCCATCGGGGGTGCTTGAGATCGGTCGCGAACGCGTTGACCTTAAGCCCAGGGGCGGGGTTCGGCGCTTGTCCGCGGCTCCACCCCTTTGCGGTCGGCATTTTGAGCGTCGGAATGTTGCCCTGCGCCTTGGCGGCAGGGATGGTCGGATTGGCGCCGAAGGCCTGCGTCACCTTCCGGCCGTCCTGCCCTCGCAAGACGATCGCCGCCGCGCCGATCCCTTCGACCACGCGCGAAAACACATCTATTAAAGCCATCGTTGGTGTCCTTCGAATATCGGGCGCATCTTAGTACAGGCTTTTGACGTTTGCGCGCGGAAAGCGAGAGTCCGCAATTCAACCTGGCCTTCAGGCTCGGGCGATCCATCCACCGGCCTCATCCTGAGGCGCCCTTTGCCGTGAGGCAAAGGGCCTCGAAGGATGGTCCAGTCAAGCGACGAACGATGGAACATCGCCGCTTGCTGGAGCGCCCTTCGAGGCCGCTTCGCGGCGCCTCAGGGCGAGGGTGATGAGCACCGCCCCTCGGCGCGTCAGCGCAGATTGTAGCGCGCGCGGAGGTCGCTCACCTCGGCTGGCGTCAACGGCCGGATCGCCTGGCCGCGCAGCATGAGGAAGAGCTTGGCCGTCTCCTCAAGCTCCTCAGTCGCATATTGGGCGTTCTCGAGCGACGTGCCGGCGACAACGGGACCGTGATTGGCGAGCAGCACGGCGTGGTGATCGCCGGCGAGGACCCCGACCGCTTTGGCCAGACTTTCGTCGCCGGGCGGATAATAAGGCGCAAGCGGCAACCGCCCGACGCGCATCACGAAATAGGCCGTGAGCGGCGGGAGCACGTCACTCGGATTGACGTCGGAAAGCAGGCTGACGGCGACCAAGTGGGTCGAATGAAGATGCACCACCGCGCGGGCGTCCGGTCGCTGGTCGTACATGCAGAAGTGCAGGAACGCTTCCTTGGTCGGCTTGCCGCCCGAGACCAGCCGGCCCTCGCTGTCGAACTTGGACAAGGCCGCCGGATCGAGCTTCCCCAACGAGGCGTTGGTCGGCGTCATCAGCCAGCCGCCTTCGGGCAGGCGAACGCTGATATTCCCCGTCGATCCGAAAGTCAGGCCGCGGGAAAATAGCGAAAGGCCGACCTCGCAGATCTCATCTCGCGCCCGCGTCTCGTCGCCCATGCTCGCTTCCTTTATCGGGTCATGGACAAAGCGCGGGTGAAGAAATCTCGTCCGCCAAAGTTGCCGGACTTGAGCGCCATTTGTAGATCGCCCCCCTGTCGCCCGACCGTGCGCATGAGCGGCACCCCCGGCGCGATTTCAGGTCCGAGACGGAACGCCGAAACGCCCAGCCGGTCGACCGCGGCGCCCGACGTCTCGCCTCCCGCGATGGCGAGCCGCCGCACGCCCAAGGCCACAAGTCCAGACGTGATCTCGGCTAGCGCATGTTCGATAGCGTGGCCAGACTTGTCTCGTCCGTAGCGCGCTTGCAGCGCAGCAACCTGCTCAGGCTCTTCGCTTGAGGCGATAAGAACGGGACCCGACTCTATGCGCTCTTTCGCCCAGCCAAGCGCCCGATCGACCTCGCCAGCGTCCTCGATCAGCTTTTGCGTGGACAGGCGGAGCACCGGAATTTCGCTCTCGACTGCCGCGATCTGTTCTAGCGTCGCCCGAGAGCATGACCCCGCCAGGATCGCGGCGCGCCCGCCTACGGCTTCCAGCGTGGCGGATTGCGACGCGGCGCTCCGACCGCGCGCGAGCGCGCGAGCCAGGCCGAGCCCGAGGCCCGACGCGCCGACGGAGAACGCGCTTTCGGCCGCCGCGTCGCCAAGGGCTTCGAGATCGCGCTCGAACACGGCGTCGACGATCGCCGTCCCATAGCCTTGCGCGGACAACTCAGCTCGGGCGCGCGAGACCGCCTCGCTGCCCTGTTCGACAGTCGTGAGGTCGATCAGGCCAACGGACCCTTTCGACTGCCGCTGCAACACCCGCACGAGATTGGAATCGTGCATCGGATTGAGCGGGTGGTCCTTAAGCGGGCTCTCGTTCAAAGGCGTCGAGCCGACGAACAGGTGGCCGAGATAGACCGTCCGGCCGGTCTCAGGAAAGGCCGGCGTCACCAACGCGCAGCCGCCGTGCGCTTTGGCGCCCAAGGCGTCCGCGACGGGCCCGATATTGCCGGCGTCAGTCGAATCGAAAGTGGAGCAGACTTTGTACATCACGTGTCGCGCGCCGCGCGCGGACAGCCACTCATAAGCGGCCGTGGCCGCCTCGACCGCTTGCCGAGCCTCGATCGACCGGATCTTCAGCGCGACAACGATGGCTTCCGCATCGTCGACCTTCAGGCCGGACGCAGGCACGCCGATGGTCTGAATGGTGGAGAGGCCGTTGCGATTGAGCGTGTTCGCGAGATCGGAGGCGCCCGTGTAGTCGTCGGCGACAGCGCCGAGAAGAAGGGCCACGTCACGTCCTCCTATAGGACTGAAACCATTTCAGTCCCTCAACTGTGCCGCCGCGCGGGTTATACTCGCACCCGATATAGCCGTCGTAGCCAAGCCGGTCGAACTCGGCGAACAGATACGGGAAGTTGAGCTCCTCGCCGTCCGGCTCATGCCGCGATGGGACGGACGCGACCTGAATGTGGCCCACGATCGGCTGCAGGGCGCGGAAGGACACCGTCACGTCCCCGTGCAGGATTTGCCGATGATAGACATCGAATTGCAGCTTCACATTCGGCAAGCTGAGACTGTCGATGAGCGCGCTTGTGTAGGCGAAATCGTTGAGGAAATAGTCGGGCATGTTGCGCGTGTTGATTGGCTCGAGAACCAGATCGACGCCGCGCTCGGCAAGGATCGGCGCCGCATAGGCAATGGCGCGCAGGTAGCTCGCCACGGCCCCCGCGTCGCTGCGTGAGGCGTTGCCGGCCATCATGTGGACGCGGCTAACCTTGGTCGCCGCGATATAGTCGAGCGCGCGCGTGAGGCCGGACTTGAATTCCTCGAACCGCGTCGGCAGGGCGGCAAGTCCCCGCTCGCCTTCATCCCAACGGCCGGGCGGCAGGTTGAACAGAGCCTGGGTCAGACGATTGCGATCGAGCCGCTCGGCGATCGCCTCGGGAGGATGGTCGTAAGGAAACAGAAACTCGACCGCCGCGAAACCCGCTTCCGCCGCCGCGTCGAAACGGTCGAGAAAGGCGTGCTCGGTGAACATCATCGACAGGTTTGCGGCGAACTTGGGCACTTGGCTTAGCTCCTTTAAGACTAGCGTCGCGTTCGCGGGCTCAAGAGCCGCTCCGCGAGGACGGCCGCGATGATGATGGTGCCGATGGCGGAGCCTTGCCAGAATGGCGAAACGCCGAGCAGATTGAGGCCGTTGCGGATCATCACCATGATGAACACGCCGATCAGCGTGCCGATGATCGTGCCCCGGCCGCCATAGAGGCTCGCGCCGCCGATCACCACCGCGGCGATGGCGTCGAGTTCGAGCCCGGTTCCGGCGAGCGGATCGATCGACAGGATCTGGGACGACATGAGCGTCGCTGCGATGGCGGAGAGCGCGCCCGAGACCACGTAGGGCAGGACGCTGTAGACCAGCACGTTGAGGCCCGCCGTGCGCGCCGCCTCGCGGTTGGAGCCGACCGCGTAAATCGTGCGCCCGCCCTTGGTGTAGGTGAGATAGGCCCAGGCGAGCGCATAAAGCACGAGCAAAGTCCAGACGTTCGTCTGGACGCCGAGCACGGTCGTATAAACGAGATCATTCAGTTGCGGCGGGATGTCGCTGATCGATGTCTGGCCCGAGAATATGTAGGCAAGGCTCCTTCCAATCGCCATCACGCCGAGGGTGATGACGAACGCGGCCAGGTCGAAATACGCGATCAACAATCCTGAGAAGAGGCCGATTCCGGCGCCGGCAAGCGCCGCAAGCGCGATCGCGATGGGAATCGAAAAGTGATGCAGCGCCAGGCCCAGGATGACGCCGGTGAGGCCGACGACCGAGCCCACCGAAAGGTCGATGCCGCCGGTCAGAATGACGAAGGTCATGCCGATCGCTACGATGCCGGTGACAACCGATTGGTCGAGCAGATTGAGAAGATTGTTGGCTTTGAGGAAGTAGGGCGAGAGCAGCGACAACGCGACGGCGATGATGATCGCCAGCGCCAGCATCCTGAGTTCGAGCGGAGCCGAACGGAGGCCAAATCTTTGCGCGGGGGAGCGCTCGGAAGTGGGCTCAGGGGCGACGGCGCCGATCGGTTTCGAGGATTCCTGGGTCATAGCGTTGCGCGGAAACGTTCCTGAATCGCAGACCGCATCGCCTTCGCCGGCGGGGCGGCGCCGTCGGGCCGGATCACGACGCCGATCGATCCCAGCTCGTGGCCGCGGTGACTATGGACATCGACCAGCAGGCTTTGGAGGCCGCTTATCGGATCAGACACGAAATCCGGGGCGCGCGCCCTTAACGCGGCCGAAATCGGCGTCTCGTCAAATCGCGGCGCGGCGCCCGCGCTCAGCGCGGGATCTGCCTTTGGGTTCGCGGTCGCCGTGTTGAGGCAAAACACTCGATCGTCGTCGAGAATGGCCCAGAACGCGGCGCCGTCGCACTGATTGGCGAGCTCTTGCAGAAGGCGCCGGTAACGCTCCATCGAGGCGCGAGGCGCGGCCAAGAGCGTCAGCTTCTCTTCATCGAGATAAGCGGCCGGGACGTCGGCGATCGAAGCGCCATCGCTGACCACGATCACGCGATCGGCGAGCCCAAGCAGTTCTTCGAATTCCGACGAAACAATGAGGATCGCCGCGCCGGTCGCGGCGATGTCGCGCAGGATCGCGTAGATCGAGGCCCGCGTGCCGATGTCCACGCCCTTAGTCGGCTCGTCCAGGATCAGCACCTTGGGCTCCAGCAGCAGCCATCGCGCGATGATGATCTTCTGCTGCATGCCGCCGGAGAAGTTCAAGAGGTTTGGCTCGGAGAGTCGGTCGGGCGGCAATTCGAGACGCGCCATCAGTTCGTCGATCTTCTTATCCCGCTTGCCGTAGCCGAGGCCGAACCCGCGATGCGCGCCGAGATGGGCGAGCAGCAGATTCTCGCGCACGGAAAGGTCCGGCACGATGGACTGGCGGCGCCGATCCTCGGCGACGAATCCGATGCCGGCGCGGATTGCTTCGGACGGAGAGCGGGGAGCGAACGGCTTCCCCTCATAACGCACTTCGCCTCCGGCGCGGGGGCGCAGGCCGAAGAGCGTCTCGACCGTCTCGGAGCGTCCGGCGCCAACCAGCCCGCCGAGGCCCAAGATCTCGCCGCGATGCAAGTCGAACGAAATGTCGCGCACCATCGGAGGCGCGCGAAGGGCGCGAACGGACAAAACGGGCTCGCCGCGCTTATCGATCGAAGCGGAGGAGGGCGCGTAGATCGAGCCGAGATCGCGGCCGACCATCAGGCGCACGAGCTCGGTCTGGTTCAGGCTCGAAGTGGGCCGTGAGGCCGCGACCGTGCGCCCCTCGCGCATCACGGTGATCTCGTCCGAGATCGCGAACACCTCTTCCAGACGATGCGAGACAAAGACGATCGCGCATTGCGCGCTTTCGAGCCGCGCGATGACATCGAAGAGGCGCTCGACTTCGCTTGGGCTCAGGGACGCCGTCGGCTCGTCGAAAATGATGAGATTTGCTTTCAGCGCGAGCGCTTTCGCAATCTCCACGAGCTGGCGCTGTGCGGCGGAAAGGTCACGCGCCTCCGCGTCGAGCGAGACCGCGTGCTCTTGACCCAGATCGGCAAGAATCTCGCTCGCCCGCCGGCGCATCGTTGGGCGCGACAGCCTGCCGGGCCGGCCGAGATCGGGGAGGAAAATGTTCTCCAGCACCGAAAGGTCCGGCGCAAGGCTGGTCTCTTGCATGACCATGGCGATACCCGCATCCAGCGCCTCGCGCGGGCTGCGGACGTCTCGCGGCGCACCGCGATAGAGAATCTCGCCCCCGTCGCGCCGGACGTGACCGGAAATGATGCGGGAGAGCGTCGACTTGCCCGCGCCGTTCGCGCCCAGGAGCGCGTGGGTGACGCCTGGCCGCAACGTGAGATTGGCCCCGACAAGCGCACGCGTTTGCGCGAAACTCTTCGAGATCGCGCGCGCTTCCAGAAGTGGAGCTGCCGGGTCTGTCATCGTTTCGCTCGGGATAGAGGCCAGCGCTGATGCGCCGGCCCCCATCTTTGTCACTTCAGCTCGTTGCCGAACACGGTCTGCTTGATGGTCGGTAGGATCTCATCGATGTTCTTGCTGGTGGCGACCACGATCGGAACCAGGATCTGCTTTTCCGGCGTACCGCCCTTGATTGCGGTCACCAGCGCTTCGCCAGATTTCACGCCCATGAGATAAGGCTGTTGCATGCCCGAGGCGACAATCTCGCCCTTCTTGAGCAGATCGACGAATTCCGGAATGCCGTCGAACGCCGCGACCAAGAGCGTGCCGTCGCGGTGGGCCGCCTTGATCGCGCGCAGCGCGCCCACGGTCGGCTGGTCGGTCTGGATGAACATGCCGCGCATGTCGGGGTTCGCGGTGAGCATATCCTGGGTGAACTTGAACGTCTCGTCAGCGGTATAGGCCTGCATCTGCTGGAGGCCGGCTTCCTTGGTGATGCCGGCGTTCTTCATCGCTTCGCGGAAGCCGGCGGTGCGCGCCTGGCCGTTCTTGCGCGCTTGCGAGATGGTGACGAGGCCAATGGCGCCGTCGGTCCAGCCCTTCTCCTTCAATGCGGCGGCCAGCGCCTCCCCGACGCCGAACGCGCCCTGTTTGTTGTCGGAGATGATGAACGAGACGTAGTCGCCGCTGTTGGTGCCGATGTCCGCGACGACGACCGGAATCTTCGCGCGCGCGGCGGCGGCGAGAACGCTTGGCGCTGTTGAGCTGTCGGTGGGTGAAATCGCGATGCCGGCGACGCCGCGCGCGATCGCGTCCTGTGCATTCTTAAGCTGCGTCGCAGCGCTATTGTTCGAGTCGAGCGCCGTGTAGGAAAAGCCGGCCTTCTTGGCTTCCGACGCGATGCCGTTCGAGAGATACCGCCAAAAGGGCAGGTCGAGGCTCGGCGTGAGATAGACGATCTCTTTTGAATCAGCGGCGCGCGCGGGCGCGGCGAATCCCATTGTTGTTGCGGCGAGCGCCGACACGACGGATATAAGACCTCGACGGCTGAGTTTCATTTGCTTTCCTCCCAATTTGCCGGCTGATCCGGCGTTGACGATCGCGGCTGTGCTCATGCAGCCTTGTTGAAGTCAAGCCGTCTTCTTCGGCCTCGGTTCGTCCGCGAGGACCTCGACCGTCGTCGCGTAGATCCGATCGATATGCCGCCCGATAGCGTCGGTCGTCGCGTGCGGATCGTGGGCGCTCAGAGCGTTGAAGATCGCGACATGATCAAGATAGCTCTTCTCGATCGCGCCTAGCTGAGAGACAGCGGTCCTGCGGTGGTCGAGCATGAACGTATAGAGATCAGTGACAAAGTCCGCGAGCAATGGATTGCCGCAGCTGCGATAGATCGTGAGATGAAACTCCCGGTCGCAGATCAGGAAATGGACGGGATCGCGCATCGTCTGTTTCTGGATCGCCAGCGACTGTTCGAGGCGGGCAAGCGTCGTGTCGTCGATGTGGACGGCCGCCTCGGCGGCGACGGCGCGCTCGATCAGCAGGCGCGACTTATGCACGGAATCGAGCTCATAGGAATTGATCGCGCTCGGGCTGGCGACGCCGATCTTCAGCGTGTCAATCTTCCGGCTGACGACGCGCGTACGTGAGCCCTGGCTAACCGCCACGACCCCGATCGCCGCCAGCGTTTGGATCGCGCCGCGCACGGTCTCACGGCTGACCGACAAGAGCGCAGCGAGTTCTCGCTCGCTCGGGAGTTCTTCGCCGACCTGAAGGATGCCCGACGCGATGAGCGAGGCAAGTTTGTCGCTGATCCGTTCGCGCACCGTGCGCCGGCCGATCTCGGCTCTCAGATGCGGAACTTGGGCGAAGACGCTCATCGGCGGCGCGCGCAAACTCATTCCGCCAAATCGCTCCACGCCCCGCTGGTCTGGTGACTAGACCAGCACACCGGCTCGCCTGTTGTCAAGCGTGGGTTGGCGAGGCGAAGCGAGGCGCTTTGTCATTCCCGCGCATGCGGGAATCCATCGTCTTGGCCAAGCGCTGGATGCCCGCTTTCGCGGGCATGACACGGGACGGTGTCAGGTGATCGCGCGGGCGCGCTTAAGCGCTCAGCGTCGGATCGGCGATGGTATCTGGAACGCCGGAGACAATCAGCTCCAACACTTCCTTTTCCGTCGTGTCAGCAATCGCTCGCTCGCCGACATTTCGCCCGCGCTTCAGCACCATCACCCGATCGCCGACCTCGAATATGTCGTTCAGGCGGTGCGAGATAATGATCTGCGAGACACGGTGTCGCTTCAGCTCAAGCATCGTTTCCAGGAGGCGATTGGTCGCGGTCACCGAGAGATTGGCGGTCGGCTCGTCGAAAATCACGACTTTGGGTTCGAAGGAAATGGCTCTCGCGATCGCCACGGATTGCTGGCGCCCGCCGGAAAGGCTTTCGACCTTCTGATAGACCGAGTTCACGTCGACCTTCAGGCGGTCAAGGATCGTTCGCGCGTCATGATGCATGCGCGGGCGATCGACGAAGAGTCCGAACCGGCGCGGCCACCGGCCGAGAAAAATGTTCTGGCTGACGTCGAGATTTCCGCACAATGCAAAGTCCTGGTAGATCATCTCGATGCCGAGATCGCGGCTCTCGTGCGGACTCTTGAAATGCACCGGCTCGCCGTCGACCAGCACTTCGCCCGAATCCCGTTGGTAGGCGCCGGTCATAATTTTCATGAGCGTCGACTTGCCCGCCGAATTGTCGCCGACGAGACCAAGAACTTCTCCAGGCATCAGGGTCAGATGCACGTCGACCAGCGCTCTGACCGGGCCGAAGCTCTTGTCAATCGAACGCATCTCCACGACCGGGCGGCTCATGCCTTGGCCTCCTTGACGGGCTCGACGCGCGTTGGCTCTTCGGCGACGCGTCTTCGGCCGAACCATTGGCCGAGGATATTGTGCTGGCGGAGCCAGATATCGCCGACCACGGCGACGATCAAAATGAGGCCGATGAACACGTTCTGCCATTGCTGCGGCAAGACGAAGGACGAGCCGTCCTTCAGGATGATCTGGAGCGACAAGAGCGAGCGAATGAGCGTGATCACTGCCGCGCCCGCAAGCGAGCCGATCATCGTCCCATAGCCGCCGAAGATCGATCCGCCGCCGATGATGATTGAGGAGATGCTGTCGAGTTCGCGCAACTGTCCAGCGGTCGGAATGAAGCTGCGATAGAAGGCGTCGTAGATGATTCCAGCGCAGGCGGCGCAGATCGACGAGATGAGGAACGATGTGAAGCGCACCCGCCGCGTATTGATGCCGGCGAAATTCGCGGCCCGTTCATTGCCGCCGATCGCGTAGACCTTCTCCCCGAAGGTGGTATGCGCGAGCACGATTCCGGCAATCAGCGCAACGAGCAGGACAAAGATGGTCTGCACGCTGACCGCCTTGGCGACGGCGAGCCAGAGTCCGCCGGTGGGCGCCACGCCCATGACGTCGAGGAGCTCGTAAAGGTTTCGTCCGATGAGATTGAACGATTCCGGAAAACCATTGAGCTGGGTGCCGGCGACAATCGAGGATCCGATTCCACGCGCCCAATAGAATGTGCCCAAGGTGGCGATGAAGGCTGGCAGACCGACGTAAGCCGTGAGCCAGCCGTTGATGACGCCGGCGACGACACCGGCCAGGATTCCGCCGCCGACCGCGGCCAGCGGTCCCCAGTTCGTATCCTTCATGATCACGGCGGCGACCGCGCCGGAAAGCGCGAGCACCGAACCGACCGAGAGGTCGATGTCGCCGTTGGCCATCACAAAGGTGAGGCCGACGGCTAGCAGCGCAATTTCAGAGAACGCGAGCAGAATCGCAAAGCTGTTGTCGAGGCCGGCCCAGAAGTCGGGCCGGGCCCATAAGCCGAACAACCAAAGCGCGACCATCAGGATCACGGCCGCCGCGTCTCGTCGGTAGAAGAAGGCGGCGAGCCCGCGTTTGCCCAAGCCCCTTGCCTGCACGTTCGCGCCGCGGGTCTGGACGCCCAAGATCGCGACGCTGCCGAGATCGGGGACGGGCGGCGGCGGCCGGCCGCGCAACCAGGCCCAGAGGCGGGGGATCGCGCGGCGTCGGACGAGCCAGGGCTCGATCAGCACCGCGATGATGAGAATCATTCCAAGGCAGGCCGGAACCGCGCCGGGCGGCAGTTGCGTCACCGCGGCCACCTGCGTGGTCTCGCCGTCGCCAAGGTCGATTGTGCGGGTGGTGGGAATCCCTTCGCGCAGAACCTTGTCGATGAGCCCGATGAGGATCGCGCCTAGACACGAGCCGAAGATTCGTCCCCGGCCGCCGAAAATCGCCGCCCCGCCGACGATCACGGACGAAATGGCGATGAGCTCCAGGCCAAAGCCGGCCAGTGGGTCGGCGTCCTTGTTCTGCGCGACGCTCATCAGGCCCGCAATCACCGCGCAGAGCGAGGAGAAAACATAAGAGCGCATGCGCACGAAGCGCGTGTTGATGCCGGCGTAACGCGCCGCCTGTTCGTTGCCGCCGACGGAATAAGTGGTCCAGCCGATCGTGGTGTAGGCGAGCGCCGCGGCGGCGATCCCGGCGATGACGATGAAGAGGATGATCTGATTGTTGAAACCGAGCGCGTTGATCTCGCCCAGATGGAAGAAAGCGGGATAATCCCCAGCCTTGATTTCGAAGGCGATGTTCTTGCCGCCAGTGAGGCCGAGGATTACGCCTCGGCCAATGAACAGCATGGTCAGCGTCGCGATGAAGGCCGGCACTTCCAGGACCGTGACCATGAAGCCGTTAATCAGCCCGATCGCCAGACCCATAACGAGGCACCAGGCGACGGCGGTCCAGATGCCCATGTCGAAATAGGTCGGCGCGAAAATCATGCCGAAGATCGTTGCCGTTAGGCCGAACGTCGACCCGACCGACAGATCCAGCTCCTTGTTAACGATGACGAAGGTCATACCGATCGCGAGCACGCCGTAGCGCGAGGCGTCGCGCAGAACAGAAAAGAGCGCGTCGGTCGATCCAAAGAAAGCCGGATTGAGATAGAGCCCAGCCGCGTACAGACACGCCATAATGACGAGAAGGCCGACCTCCCAGCCTCCGAACAGGAGGGGAGCCTCGCGCCCCAGGTCACGAACGCTTGCGTCGTTGGTGAAAGCGGTCATCTGCGCTGCTGCTTGATCTGATGCCGCACGAATGCTGCGTCGAAGGCGCGTGAGCGAAGCCTCACGCCCCTCTCACGCGCGCGGACAAAGTGATCAGTTCTCGAAGCGCTTACCGACCTTGTCGACATTGTCCTTGGTCACAAGCTGCGCGCGCGTGTCCAGGTTCGCGGCCGCGATGTTGCGATCAAGTTGCAGATAGAGCTGCATGACCGGGTAGAAGCCCTGCAGGAAGGGTTGTTGTCCGAGAGAGCCCTGCAACGCGCCGGTCTTGATTTGCTCGAGTTGCTTCGGGCCGAGGTCGAAGCCAAAGGCGCAGATCTTGTTGTTGAGCTTGAGCTGCGAGACGGCGTCGCCGATCGCGGGCGTCACGGTGCCATTCGGTCCGAACAGTCCGACGACATCCTTGCGGCTTTCGATCAACTGCACGATCGGGGCGGAGCTGTTGTCGGCGCCGACATCGACGCCAATGTTGTTCGGGCCTGCGTCGACTTTGAAGTCCTGCAGGCGGTTGGCGGCCTTGAGAGCCTTGACCGTCGCCTGGAACGCTGCGGTCACCCGGTTGTTGACCTCGATGTTGCCGAGCGGCACGGAGTTCGGGAACAGGATCGAGCCGCCTTTGATGTTGTTTTTGATCAGGCACTTCACGATCGCCTCGCCGCCGATCGCGGCTGCTGAAGCGAGTTGACCGGTGTGGCTGATATTGCTGCGGTCAAGCAGCGTTCCATCGAAAGAGTTGGTCGTCGCGACCACGACGCCGCGATCTTCGAGCTTCTTGATGATGTCGTTATAGGCGCCGACCTGGGGCGTCGTCATAATCACGCCATTGATAGTCGGGTCGTTGACGATTTGATTCAAGATCTGGATTTCGCGCGGGATGTCATCGATCGGCGCTTCGGACCCGAGCTTGATCAGGTTGATTCCGAAGGCGTTGGCGGCGACTTGCGCACCCACATAGACAGGATCGAAAAAGCCGTTGCCTGCGGTGTGGGTGATGATTGCGAAAGTGAGCGGCTTGCCGTCTTTCTTGGTGGTCGCCCCTTCTTTCGCGGCGTCCTCCCACGTGTAGCCGCCGACCGCCTTGTTGATCGCGCCCGATTGAGCGAAGGCCCCCGAGCCCCAGAGACAGAATGCCGCGACAGCCGCGGCGACGCCTAGCCCTCTTTTCATAGCGTTCCTCCTCGTGATCAGCTCTTGATCGCGCAGTCTCAACGGAACGGGAACGCCTCGGAGAGGCGCCTATCCGCGACGTCGGCGCGCGACAGATCGACTTTGGCCAATCCAATTGGAGTAAGCCTAGGATTTTCGGATTTGGCAACTCAGATTTGCTGCCGTTGTCAGTCGGCTGGCAGCCTATAGTGCGGGGGGAAGCGGACGCTGCGTAAAGCTCTGTGGGGTTGGCGGAGAAGGATCGATCCGGCCCGATCGTTATTATCTGCGCTATTCAGTTGTTTATTTCTTCAGAGGATGCTCGGCAAATATGAGCCGCGGCTCGGATGGTCTTGAGAGCATTTGGGACGCGACGCCATCCGTCAGCCTCGTCGCATCGCATGCCTTCACCCTAACCGAGCGTCGTCTTAATGCCGTCCTCCAATCTAAGATATGCACAAGGACCGCGATCCGCGGCTAGCGTCTCGATTGCAACGCCCAACCCAACCTCGAGCGCGGAAAGCGATATCGCCAGGCCCGCGGCCGGTCCCCACGTTGACGGCGCTAACGCGAAACAGCATCCGGTAGGCGCACGATCCGTCCAAACCATTTTGGAGCGCAGCTTTTTACCCGGCGCCGAAGAAGCCGCGGTCGACAAGGCGCCTTCAGCGACCAAGCGCTTCGTCAATGCCGTGACGGCGAGGCGCTTCCTCAAGATCGCGCTTGGGATTGGGCTCGTGGTCGCGTTCGGCTGGGCGCCGCTTCGAGCGATGCTGGCGACGACTAGCGTCGAGGCTATCGTCAACGCCCGTATCGAGACGATCCGTGCGCCCATCGAGGGCATCGTCGAGGCGCCTGCTGAGAAGAATGCGAACTGGAACTCCACCGCCGCGCCTCCCAAACTCACCATCAGCAACCCCTATGCCGATCGAAGTCGCCTCGATGAGCTTCGGCGCGACCTGAACACGCTTGAGTCGCAAGAGGAGACGCTTGGGCGGCAATCGCAATTGACGCAAACCGCTCTCGACACGATCAATCTTCAGGCTGAAAAATACCGCGCCGGCCGCCTCAAGCTGATCGACGCGAGATTGGCGAGGCAGACGGCGGAGCTCCAGGCCACGAGCGCGAAAACCTCTCAAACGACGGCCTCCAAGCGACGCAGCGACCATTTGCAGCAAACGGGCTTCATTTCGGGAGCCGACAGCGATCGGGTCCAATACGAATGGAACGCCGCGACCTCCGCAGAAGCGGCGGCGCAGAAGCGTCTCGAGGAAACGAAAGTCGAACACGACGCGGTCGCCGACGGCGTGTTCATCGGCGACAGCTACAACGACAGCCCGAGCTCGATTCAACGCGAGACCGAACTCAAGATGAAAAAGGGCGAGCTCGACGCCCAGCTTGCCGGAGTGCGGACTCAAATCAAGCACATCACCGATCAGATTTCCGAGGAAGAGGCGCGGTACCGGCTCCGTTCCGAAGCCACGGTCGCTCTGCCGTCGATAGGCCGGGTTTGGGAGATGCTGGTGGGGCCAGGTGAGTTTGTGAACAAGGGCCAAGACCTCTTGCGCGTGCTCGACTGCTCGCACCCGATTGTGAGCGCGAACGTCGACGAGCGGGTCTACAACCGTCTCGAGGTCGGAAGCCCCGCAGCGTTTCGGCCGCTCCAAGACGGCAAGACCTATCATGGGACGGTCATCAATTTGGCGGGCGCCGCTGGAGCGCCGGCGAATTTCGCCATCGCGCCGATCAATCTGCGCAAGAGCCCCTTTTACGTGACGATCGCTATGGATGACATGGGCGCGGCCGGGTGCTCGATCGGACGAACCGGAACGGTCTCCTTCGGAGACGCCGGTGGGGAATCCGCGCGCGCGGGAAGCGGCGACACCGGTCCGCATCTCAAGGGCTCGATTTCCGAGGGCTGAGGCCCGTGTTTGGCGTTATCGACGATTCTGTTCTCGCAGCCCTCCAGCCGGCGTTGGTGACGCTGAGGCTTTTCTTCGTCTGCGCGGCGGTCTGGCCAAAACCTGTCGCGATAGCTCGGGCCTTCATGGTCGCGGGCGGCTTCGCGACGATGACTCAATATGCATGGTGGCGAATCACGGAGACGCTGCCCGCGCCTGGGGTCAGCTTCGAATATGCGCTTGCGCTCGCCTTTCTCATTGCCGAGCTGGTTGGGATCGTAACCGCCGCGCTCTCGTTGCTGTTCCTCACCCGGACGCGAAATCGATCTCCGGACGCGGACGCGAATGCCGAATGGCTTACGTCGCTCGACCAGCCTCCCTCGATCGACGTGCTCATCTGCTCGTACAACGAAGAGAAAGAGATCTTGGAGCGCACGATCGTCGGCGCGCTCGGCATGGACTATCCCAATTTTCGCGTCTGGATGCTTGACGACAGCCGCCGCGGCTGGGTGAAGACGCTCTGCGCCGAGCTTGGCTGTCGCTATCTCTCGCGGTCAGACAATGCGCATGCCAAGGCTGGAAACATCAACCACGCGCTGAAACATATCGTTGTGTTGCCCGATCCGCCCGAGTTCGTCTCGATCCTCGACGCCGATTTCGTACCCACCCCGCAGTTCTTGAAACGCGCCATGTCGTTGTTTCGCGATTCCACGATTGGCGTCGTGCAGACGCCGCAACATTTCGTCAATCCCGACCCCATTCAGATCAATCTGGGCGCGACCAAGTTCTGCCCCGACGAACAGCGCTTTTTCTTTGACATCGTGCTCCCCGCCAAGGACGCATGGTCCGCCGCATTCTGCTGCGGCACGTCTTCGATCGTCAGGATGCAGCCGCTGATGGAGATCGGCGGCTTTCCGACGGATTCAGTGACCGAGGACTATCTCTTAAGCCTGCGACTCAAGGAGAAGGGTCTGTTGACGGCCTATTTGAACGAGCCTCTGACCTATGGGTTGGCTCCGGAAGGCCTGAAGGAATACATCACACAGCGGAGCCGATGGTGCCTCGGCTTCATGCAGATTGCGCGCGGCCGTAGCGGCCCGCTTTCCTTTGGCTCGCCGCTCGCGTTCATCGACCGACTGTCGTTGACGGAGGTGTTCCTCAGTTGGACCGCGGTTCCTCTTTCGCGGGCCATAGGCCTGATTATTCCACCCGTTTCGCTCGCCTTCGGTCTTCACCCTTTCCACGCTTCGCTTTACGACCTCGCGACTCGCTTCTTGCCGTATTTTCTGTGGAGCGGGCTCGTGATGAGTTGGCTCTCAGGCGGAAAAGTCATGCCGATCCTGTTCGATGTGAGTCAGATCATCGTGATGCCCCAGATCCTGAAAGCTGCATTGTTCGGGCTCGCGCGGCCTCAGGGGCAAAAATTCCAGGTGACGGCAAAGGGCGGCGATCGGAATCAGGGCTTTGTCGAATGGACGGTCATGCGTCCTTTCGTGGGCCTCCTCGTCCTATCGCTCGCGGCGGTCCTCTGGGCCTTCTATGTGAATGGGGGATCGAACGAGATTCACTATTCGAGTCCCGCGCTGGCTTGGACTTGGTACAATCTCATTGTCCTCGTCGTGCTCTGCTTTGTTTGCGTCGAGCGGCCTCGCCACCGAGCCGCTGAACGCTTCGCCTCGCGCGAACTGGTTTCGGTCAAGACGGCCGACCGCACGCAGCTCACGCAACTCGCCGACGTTTCCATCACCGGCGCGCGCATCTTTGGCGTTCCTCCCGGCGCCCCCGGGGAGTCCGTCGCGCTCGAGCTGCCAAACTTTCGCATCTCAGCAACAATCGTCCGTCGAGAAGGGGACACGTTCGCGGTCGCTTTCAACCACACTTTGAAGTCGAGGGTTGCTGCGATCCAGCACTTCTATTCCGGCGGGTATTTAAGACCGCTCGGCTCAATTCGAGTTTTGCGCGTGGCGGAATCGGTCCTCCGAAGGGTGTTCGACTAGCCGCCGAGTTGGGAGCTTTTCGCGATCAGTTCGTGCTGCTCATTTCAGTTTCGCCGCTGGCGCTGAGTTCCTCCATCAAATCGCGGATGCGCGGATAAAGCTCGCGGAAAGTCGCGTAGCGACTTTTGTAAAGGCGCGCGCTCCGCCGATCAGGCTCAATCGTGAATGCGGCCGGGTTCCACTGCTTGATCGCTGATTTGGAGACGTCGCCCAGCGCAAGTCTTGCGAGAAAGGCGTCGCCATAGGAAGCGCCGATGCTGACCTTTCGCGCCTCCTGTCTGAGACCCGAGATATCGGATGTGGCTTGCGTCCATATCCGGTTGCGCAATCCTCCGCCCACAGCGACGATCGTCGAGGGCGGAGCCCCAGCCTCGGCGTAGGTGTCGAAAATGGCGTTGGTCGCGAAAGCGATGCCCTCAAGCGCGGCTCGGTATATGTCGGCGCGCGTGTGCGCCAAAGTCAGGCCGACAATGGCGCCTTTGGCGTTCGGATCGTGAATCGGCGTCCGCTCGCCGGAAAAATAGGGGAGAAAAACGAGCCCATTGGCGCCGAGCGGCGATACTTGAGCCTCCGCCGCCAGTGTCCCCATTGCCGCCTCCGGATTGAGGTCTCGCGCCAGCTGGTCGGCGAACCAATGGGTGAGCGTCCCGCTGGTCGCAAGGCCGGCCATGGAGGCGTGTTGATCGTCAAAAAGCCACGGCGCGTGCCAGAGCCGTGGCTCCCGAATGCGCTCAGACCCGACCCGGATCGTGAAGATGGTCGAGCCGTACATCAGCATCATCTCGCCCGCATCGAGGACGCCGACGCTGATTGCTTCGGCCGCCGCGTCGATCGTCCCGACGATGACAGGCGTTCCAAGGGCAAGCCCCGTTTCCTCGGCGGCGCGCCGGGTGACGGCGCCCGCGATCTCCGTCGTCCAGGCGATCTCCGGCAGGCGCTCGAGCTCCGTGATGTCCTGCGCGAGCGCGTCGCTCCATGTTCGGCTCTCGATGTCATAGAGCGGAGCGACGCTGGAAGCGCTGTAATGGTCGGTGACGAAACGGCCCGTCAGCCGATGCACAAGGAACGATGTCGAATTGAGGAACATTCGCGCCTTCGCATAAACGTCCGGCCGGTTGCGCTTGAGCCATAGGATCTTCGGGCCAACGGCCTGCGAAGTCAGCGCGTTGCCGCCGTGCGAGAGGATGCGGTCGGCGCCAATACTTGCGGTAAGATCCTCGATCTCGCGGGCGGCGCGCGTGTCTAGGCCGTAAAGCACAGCGTTCATGAGCGGCGCGCCGTCAGCGTCGACCGGCAGCATGCACGGGCCGATCGCGCTTGCGCCGACGGCCTTCACCTCGGAGGCCTCAAGGCCGCTATCGGCGAGAAGCTTTCGACAGAGCCAGACGAGGTCGCCCCACCAGTCTTGCTCGGCGCGATGCTCAGCCCAACCCGCGCGCGGCACGATGAGCTCATGCGGGCGGGCGGCGCTCGCCAGGACACGGCCGTCAGAGTCGACGATGACGCCTTTCGACTCGTAAGTCCCGATGTCAATTCCGAGGGTGGCGTTCATTCCGGATAGTCGTCGCGATTGAGGCTGAAGTCAGCCTCAATGCTTGATATTCCAGCGACTAAGAGCGCGGCCAGGCCCACAAGATCGGAGAGATCGCAAACCTCGAGAGCGGAATGCGTGTAACGGCAGGGGAAGCCGAGGTCGATCGCGGCAACGCCACCGTGGACAAGCTGCACATACGAAGAGTCGGTGAGCACCCCGACTTGAGCACTGCGCTGCAGCGGCACGCCCGCGTCGCGCGCGGCGTCTTCAAAGAGCGAGACGAGCGCGGGATGCGGAATCGTGCCGTTCAACGTGCCACGTCCATGGAAGCTGTAAAGGCTCATGCCGGGGCCGCCGCCAAGCGAAAGGTCACCGCGAGCCTGCATGTCGGGCGTGTCGGTGGCGAGCATGAGATCAAGCTGGATGGCGATGTCCGGCTTCAGCGCTTGAGCGGCAGGCATCGCGCCGCGCAGATTGTATTCTTCCTGGGTTGAGAAAACGAAATGGATCGTCGGTCGTTGACTCATCGGCGCGAGAAGCCGCGCGACCTCCACGACCACAGCGCAGCCAGCGCGATCGTCGGCCGAGGTTCCAGCGATCCGGTCTCCCTCAAGTGCGATTGCTTTCGGCGCATAGACCACGGGCGACCCGATCTTCACCCCCGCGGATAGGGCGGCTTCGGCGCTTGAGAAGCCGGCGTCGACGGCGATCTCCTGGTATGGGACGACACGGTATTTTTCCTCAGGGCTCGTCGCGTGGTGGCTCTTGTTGCCAATGACCGCGCGGATGTCGCGGCCCTCCCCAACGCAGATGAGAAGCTCCTGCGCGGCGAGCGCTCGTTCAGGGACCCCGCCGAGACGCTCGAGCCGGAGGAACCCGCTCGCCTCGACTTTCCGGACGACGAATCCGAGCTGGTCCGTGTGGGCGAACAGCATCACGCTTGGCCGGCTCGGGTCGCCCTCTGCGGTGGCGATCAGATTGCCGAGCCGATCTGTTGTGGTCGTGAGGCCTAAACCCGCCATTTCGGCAGCGAGGCGCCGCCGCACACGGCCTTCGTGTCCGCTGAGGCCAGGGATCAGCATGAGCTCCATCGTGAGCGCCCGGAGGCGCTCACGCGACGGACCGGCGCCAGGCACTGGAGCCACGGCTATTTGCCCGCTCCCGCCGTAAGCCCCATGACGATGTAGCGTTCGAGAAAAATCCCGATGAGCAGAAGCGGCGTGATTGCCGCCGTCGCGAGCGCCGCGATGGTCCACCAATTGATGCCGGAGGAGCCCGTCTGGCTCGCCACCATAACGGGCAGAGTCTGCGCGTCGAACCCGGTCAGGAGCGAAGCGAAGAAATATTCGTTCCAGCAGAGGACGAGCGACAGGATGAAGGCCGCGACCATGCCCGGCAGCGCGATCGGAAGGACGATGCGGAGGAACGCGCCCCAGATCGTGCAGCCGTCCACCAGCGCAGCCTGTTCCATCTCCATCGGGATGGTGTCGAACTGATCGCGCATCACCCAAATCACGATCGGCAGAACCATCAATGTGTAGATGAGGATGAGGCCGATGCGCGTGTCCAGCAGCGCCAGCCCTTTGTAGAGGACGAGAAACGGCAGCGCGAGGACGACTGGCGGAAGAATGAGCTGCGAGACGAAGAAGAACGAGATGTCCTTGTTGCGCCACGGGCCGAACTTGTAGTCGAATCGACTCAATCCGTAAGCGGCGAGCGAGCCGATGACAATGGCGAAGGCCGAGGCGCCGACCGAGCAGATGACGCTGTTGACGAATTTCTTGAGGAACTCCCCGCGAACGTTGGAGGTGGCGAAGATGGTGTCTGGGGAAAGCCCCAGCGACTGCCATCCTTTCCAGCTCGGCATGAAGTCAACCCACGGAATGAGATGGCCTTGCGTAACGTCGCGCCCGAGCTTCATCGAGGTCGACAGGGTCCAGTAGATGGGGAAGAGCGCGATGAAGGTCCAGACGATCAAGAGCGTGTAGATCGCGACGCGTCCGACAAGGCGCGCAGAACTCCGCGGCGCGCCGGCGTCGTCGCGCTCAGCGAGCGCCGTGGCCGTGGCTGCGTCGACCGTCATCGCGAGCTCTCCATCATGATCGCGCGCCTCATGTCACCTTTCGCACGTAGCGGTTAGCCACGTTCAGGAGCAGCGTGATGAAGATGATGATAATGACGAGATAGACCTCGGCCACCATCGTCGCATAGCCGACATTCGAGCGATCGCGATATTCGCGGAAGACGAAGCTCGAAATTGTGTCCGTCGCGCCGCCCGGCCCCCCCGCGGTGACGTTGATGACGATGTCGGCGAGCTTCAGTTCGAAGATGGTGCGCAACACGATCGCCGTTATGCTGACCGGCAGCATCAGAGGAAAAGTGATCTCCCAGAAGGACTGCCAGCCGGTCGCGCCGTCGACCTTGGCGGCCTCCTTCACCTCGTGGGGTAACGCCTGCAAGCCGGCGAGCAGCAGGATCACCATAAAGGGGATCCAGACCCACGCGTCCATGGCTATGATGGCGGTGCGGGCGATCCAGGGGTCGGTAAAAAAGGCGACGTTGGACCAGCCGAGCCATCTGGCGAAATTCGCCAGAGGCCCGAAGCGGTTTTCCATGAGGGACTTCCCGATCATCCAGCCGATCGCTACGGGGCTCAGCATGAATGGCAGGAGGAAGGCGATGCGGAAGAACTTGCGGCCGCGAATGTCGGCGTTGAGCAGGAGCGCGAGGCCGAAGGCGATCACGTACTGAACGAGGACGGTCAGCACGTAGAAGACCATGTTGCCGAGGGCGTTCCAAAAATAGGAATCGCCCCAAAGCGTGCGCAGATTGTCGAGGCCGTTGAAGTGATGGCCGCCCTGCGCGTTGAGGTTCCAGTCGGTGAAGGCGATCAAGAGCCCGAAGACCGTCGGGAAGATCACCATGGCGCCGGTGAACAGGAGAGCGGGCAGCACGAACAATCGTTGCTGTCCGAGCACGCCATGCTCCAGAACTTGGGCGATCGCCAGCGCCACGCACCAGACAAAGAACGCGTAGAGGGTCGGACGCCAGTCGGCGAAGCCGATTGAGCTGAGGGCCGCCGCATCGGCGATTTGCAACGCTGCGACGATAAGGAGCAGGCCCGACGCGAGACGGAAAATCCACTTGCCGAGCGACAAACGCTCGGGGAGGACCTCTTCGTGCGCTGCTTCAAGTCTCCCGCTGCTCACAGCGCCCTGTCCGCCTTCGCGATTCGCGTTTTCAAAAGCAAAAGCTCGGGGCAATTCCGTCCGCGACGCGCACGCGCGGACGGAAGTGTCCCGAGAGTTGCGCCCCTTAAGTCAGACCCATCGAGATCCGATAGTATTTGACCTGGTTTTCCCGCCCGAGCTTGTCGGTCAGTTTGTCCCAAGCCGCCGCCACGTTGTCGGCGCCCTGTTGCGCGGTCTGCTTGCCTGCGAACGTCTTCTGCAGCTCATCCTCGGCGATGCTGTAGTACTGAAAGATGCCGGGGATACGCGGTTCGATCGCCGCGTTTGGATGGTTGTAAGAATCCGACTGTGACTTCATGTATGACCCGATGTACTTCTTGTCGTAGCCGGCGAGCGCCCACAGGTCGAGATTCGTGTGGCTCTTTCGGTAGGGCTGGAAGCCCGATGGATAGGCCGCCGTCCACATCGACAGGTCCTTCCCGCCGAGATGGGCCGCCGCGCTCCACGCCGCCTTCTGCCGTTTCGCGTCGCTGTCGACCGTCTTCATCACATAGACGCCCCACCCGAGATAGGCCATGTTCGGCGCCTGGTTCGGGCCGGTCGCAAGTTTCTCCCACTGGCCTTTGCGGAAGTTATAGACGTCGTCGGACGCGGGGAGAATGTCGAAGTCGAGCACGTCGCCGACAGTCGCGGTGTCGCTCGTCTTGGCGCCCGTCCCAATGTCGCCCCACCATTCGAGCAGCGAGCCGGTCCCTGTCAGGAACTGCTGGAAGCCCGTCGTGTTGGGATCGGCGTTGATCTGGTCGGCGGGCTCGGAGGGAAGGGCATCGATGACGTCCTGGATGGCGCGCACCCAGGCGGGATTGTTGACGAGCGGCTTCATGTTCTCGTCGAACAGCCAGTTCTTCTCGCCTGGATACTTGGCGTAGGCCGTCGCCCGGCTGCCTGTGAAATAGAACTGGAACCCGCCCCAGGGCTTTGGCTGATCGAGGAATCCGTAGACCTCCTTACCCTTGACCTTCTTGCCCTTGAGGAACTTGGTGACCTGCTGAACCTGCTGCCAAGTCTTCGGCGCGCCCCAGGCCGCAAGGCCCGCCTTGTCCTTCCAGTCCGCCCATTGTTTTGCGAGATCGGGATCAGAGAACACGTCGGTGCGGATGTTTATGGTGTGGCAATCGCTGTCGATGGTGACACGGTGGATCTTGCCGTTCCACGTGCCGACTGGCGGCTTGAGATAGTCGACGTAATCGTCGAAATCGATCTGCGTCTTCACCCAATCCGGCATGTCGGAGAGAAGGTCCTTGACGCCCATGTCGCCTTCGAACGGCGCGCCCATTTCGATGATGTCGAAGTCTGCTGTGCCGGTTGCGATGGATTGCTGCAGGCGAGCGTTGTAGTCGGCCTGGGCGAGATCAATCCATTTGATCTTTGCCCCCGTGTAGGCCTCCCAAGGCGTGAGGAAGCCGCGAAACAGGAAGTTATGCAGGTTTTGGTTGTTGAGGCCCATGAAGGAGAAATTGACGCCGGCGAATTCGCCGGGCTTCACATTCGCCTTGGTTGGACCGAGGCAGAGGGCGCCAACCTTCTGCCAATCGGCGTCAGTCGGCGAGCCGTTGCCGGCGCCTGGGATCTTCATGATTTGAGACACGATGCTGTCTTCGGCAAAAGACGGCGTGGACGACAGGACGGACGAGCTTGCGGCCAGCGCGGCGGCGCCAGCCGCCCCTTTCAGGACATCGCGCCGGCTTCTCTGCATCGCCATGAGTTGTTCGTAGACTTGGACACGCATCGATTATTCCTCCCTCTTGCGCCGACATAGCGATTCCGGACAGGCGGACGTCGCACCACGCTCGCACTTACCCAACGCGCGGCTAGCGCAAGTTCCAAGACTTAAGCTGGCGTTTGGGGGCAAAGTCAATTGCCGGAACCCCGGGCATTTGCCCGCTCGACGCCAAGCGCTGTGCGCAAGTGCGCGAGAATGCGGTCCCGTCCTTTTATCCCAAGCTCGAGGCTCGCCTCGCGGGCGGAGCGGGAATACCATTCGTCCTCGGAGATCCGCGACTTGTCGACGCCTTCCGGCAGGAGCGCCATAAGCAGCGAGGTCTCGCCCTGACCGGCGTGATCGAATGGGTAGCCCTCCATAACCGAAGACAGCATGAGAGGGTGCGCCTTGATCCAGTTGAACGGGTCGTCGCCGGTCGAGTGCCGCTGATAGTAGTCGGCCATCGACTCCGCGCCCCACCATCCCTCGCCACGCTCCGCCTCGAGGAAGGCGAAGATGGCCTGGCGGGCCGCCAACTTGAAAGCGAGGTCCGTCGGCATGCCGGCCGCGAAATTCTCGGTCTGATGATGGATGACGAGGTGAATGTTTCGGAAGCCGATGCGCAGGAGCCCGGTGAACATCGCCTTGGCGAGGGGCAGGAGGGCCTCGGCGTCGACATGAAGCGTGCCTGTGCGCTCCGGCGGCGCAACGGCGTAGCTGGCTGCGCCATAGTAAAAAGGCGGCAGGACGACGAGGTTTGCCTCACTTTCCAGGATCTCGAGGATTCCGGTCACCGCGAGCGTGTCCATCCCGACCGCCATGTGCTCGCCATGGTATTCGAGCACCCCCAAAGGAAGGACGACGGGCCAATTGCCATCAATGGCCGTGCGAATCTGGTGCGGCAGCATTAGTTCGTAACGCACGAGGCCTCCAGCGTAGTCCGTCGCGGCTATTCCAACCGCTTGCCGCTTTCGGCGTCGAACAGGTGGACCGCGTCCAAGTTTGGCGAGAGCAGCAGGCTTTGGCCCGGCTGAGCGGATATGCGGTCGCGGAAGACGGTGACGATTGGATGGCCGCCAACCTTGGCGAACACCTGGGTTTCCGAGCCGGTCGGCTCCACCACGGAAACCTCGGCCTTGAAGTCGCTGCCGATGGCCAGATGCTCGGGCCGAATTCCATAGATGCAAGGGCGTCCGTCAATGTTACTCGGCGCCGATTTAAGAGGCAGCTCCACACCGCTTTCGGTCGTGAAGACGGGCTTGCCTTTTATGGTTACGGACCCTTTGAGCAAGTTCATTGACGGCGATCCGATGAAGCTCGCGACGAAGAGGGTCGCCGGCCGATCGTAGAGCTCAAGTGGAGCGCCGAGCTGCTCCACGACGCCATCGCGCATGACCACGATACGATCCGCCATCGTCATGGCCTCGATCTGGTCGTGCGTGACGTAGATGGTCGTGGTCTTCAGGCGCTGATGCAGCTCCTTGATTTCGGCGCGCATCTGGACGCGCAGCTGAGCATCCAGATTTGAGAGCGGCTCGTCGAACAGAAAGACCTGCGGATCGCGCACGATCGCCCGCCCCATAGCGACACGCTGCCGTTGTCCGCCCGACAACTGCCGCGGGTAGCGGGAAAGATAAGGAACGACATGGAGGATGTCGGCGGCCCGCTTAACCCGCGCCTGAATCTCCTCTTTTGGCGTATTGCGCAGCTTCAGCCCAAAACTCATGTTCTGTTCGACGGTTTTGTGCGGGTAAAGCGCGTAGTTCTGAAAAACCATCGCAATGTCGCGATCGCGCGGGGGCAAGTTGTTGACCACCCGGGGTCCGATCTTGACCTTTCCCTCGGTGATCGACTCAAGGCCGGCAACCATCCGCAGAAGCGTCGATTTTCCGCAGCCCGACGGCCCTACGAGGGTGACGAATTCCCCATCGGCGATCGAAAGCGAGACGCCGTGAATGACTTCGACGCCACCGTAGGCCTTGCGTGCATTGACAACGTCGACCGACGCCATTCTTCTCTCCCAACGCGATTTCCGACGCGATGTCTGGCCTCAGCGTAGTTCATTGCCGAATTGGCGTCGAGCGCGGAGACGATGGCGACCGGGCGATCTGGGAGGGCGCCTTGCAAGCCCGAGCGTACACCTAGACAACGAAGGCGACAGACGCCAACAGCTTGGGCGCGCAGCTCACAGCCGCAGCAAACATTGAAAGAGAGGGGAAATGACCGAGGGGCACAAGCCGCGCATCGCGGTCGTCGGAAGCAATATGGTGGACCTCGTCACCTATGTGGATCGGATGCCGATCAAGGGTGAGACCGTCGAGGCGCCGAGCTTCGAGATGGGACACGGCGGCAAGGGCGCCAATCAGGCTGTGGCCGCGGCCAAGCTGGGCGCCTCGGTTGTGATGGTCACGGCGGTCGGCGACGACATGTTTGCGGACGCCACCATCCGCAATCTCGAGGCGGTTGGGGTCGATACGAGCCATGTTCGGCGCGTCAAGGGGAAGCCGAGCGGGGTCGCCCCGATCATGGTCGAGCCGAATGGCGAAAACTCGATCCTGATCGTGAAAGGAGCGAACGCCGATCTTTCACCCGCCGACATCGATCGCGCCGCGGATGACTTGAAGACCTGCGATCTCATCCTTTTGCAGCTTGAGGTCCCGCTCGAAACTGTTTACGCGGCCATCGCCTTCGGCAAGCGTCACGGCGTGAAGACGGTCCTCAACCCGGCTCCGGCGACGGCGGCGCTCGACGTCGATCGAATTCGCGATGTGACGTTCTTCATTCCCAACGAAACCGAGCTTGCGATCCTGACCGGCATGCCGGTCGATACGGAATCGAGCATCGTGACCGCCGCGCGAAGCCTGCTCGACAAAGGTTTTGGGACAGTGATTGTCACGCTGGGCGCGCACGGGGCGCTTCTCACAACACCGACTGACGCGCGAAGAATCGAGCCGGTTCCTGTGAAGGCCGTCGATACGACAGGCGCCGGCGACGCCTTCGTGGGGAGTTTTGCACGCTTCTTTGCGGAAGGCGTTCCTCTGGAGGCTGCTTTGAAGCAAGCGGCGCGTTACGCGGCGGATTCCGTGACCCGGCGCGGTACCCAGAAAGCTTACGCGTCCGCGGATGAATTCAAGACGTTTTGCGAAACTTTGGAGCGAGGCGACTAGCCGAGAAGCTCCTTGCCATTTCAGATCCTAGCGCTTCGGGCGGTCTCGACAAAGCTTGACGAACTTTGTGGCGGCGTGAAATGTTCGCCACAACTTCATGGGACCAACAATTCAACGAGATCCCGGCTTCTCATGATTCCTCCTCCCGTCGATCGAACCGCATCTTCGGGCGCGCCGCTCGTGCGCGTTGCAGGAATGACCAAGAGCTTCGGCGGAGTTCGAGCGCTTCGCGGCGTGAGCCTCGAGGTGAAGGCCGGCGAGGTCCATGCGCTTCTGGGGGAGAACGGCGCCGGCAAGTCAACGCTGATCAAGATTCTGAGCGGCGTGCATAGCTTCGATAGCGGCACGATCGAGATCGAGGGCGCGCCGGTCGCTTTCAGCAGCCCCACGGACTCGCGCAAAGCGGGAATCGCAGTGGTGTATCAGGACCTCAGCCTCGTCGAGTCCCTGTCCGTCGGCGCCAATCTCATGCTGAACCGGGAGCCCACGAGCCGCTTCGGTTTCCTCAGGAAGCGACAGCTGATGGCCGAGGCCGAGGACTTTCTCAAGCAGCATAGAATCCCTCTCGATTCGCGCGCAACCGTCGGCTCGCTGCCTTTCGCCTACCGCCAGATGACCGAGATCTGTAAGGCGCTGATGGGGCAGGTGCGCGTGCTTATCCTGGACGAGCCGACCTCCGCGCTGAGCACCGACGAAGAGCAGATCCTGTTCGACGCGGTTGAAACGGTCGTCAGGCAGAATGTCGGCGTCATCTACGTGACCCATCGCCTCAACGAGGTGTTCCGTATCTCCAACCGCGTTACCGTCTTGCGCGACGGCGCCAACGTTGGCACCTTCAACACCACCGAAACCGACATGAGGACGCTGGTCGCGGCAATCGTCGGGCCAAAGCAGGCGAAAGCCGAGGCGAAACCGCTCCGAGAGGACGAGAGGCCAGATGGCGTGGCCATATCCTCGAGCAACCGCGAGCTTCTCGCTTTGTCCGGCGTCGTCAACGACCGCCTCCGCGGCGTCGACCTCTCGCTGATGGATGGGGAAATCCACGGCCTTGCTGGTCTGATCGGCAGCGGGCGCACCGAGATTCTTGAGACAGTTTTCGCGCTCCGTCCCATTGAAGCAGGCGAGCTCCGCCTCGACGGCGCTGCTCAGCACATGCGAGGCCCGGCCGAGGCAATCGAAAAAGGCGTCGCGCTCGTGCCGGAAGATCGGCAGGCGCAAGGACTGGTGCTCGACCATTCGATCGAGCGAAATTTCAGCCTGCCTCGATTGCCGCATTTCTCTTGGGCGAGCTGGGTGCGGCGTGGCGCCGAAACCGAGGAGACGGAGGCGGCGATCAATCGCCTTTCGATCAAGGCGCTTGGCCCTTCCACCCGCGTCCGCAATCTATCCGGAGGCAACCAACAAAAGGTGGTCTTCGCCAAATGGAACAATGAACGCACCCGCATTCTTCTGCTCGACGAGCCGACTGTCGGCGTCGACGTCGGCGCCCGGGAGGAAATTTATGGTCTCATCAGGGATGCGGCGCGGAGCGGCGCTGGCGTTCTCATCGTCTCGTCTGACCTCCACGAGCTGATTCTGCTATGCAACCGGATTTCGATTGTCGTTGACGGCCGCGTGACCGCCACGCTCGGTCGCGACGAATTCGCCGACGCGGAACACCTCCATGAACTCATCCAGATGAGCCAGAGGGAACAGGGACAAGCGGCGTGACCGATCGGCTTGCGACCACTGCCGTTGCGGCCGCGCCCGAACGGCGCCGCGCCTCGACGCTGGTGCAAACGCTGTTGCGCAGCGAATGGCCATGGATGCTCTATCTGGCCTTCGTCGTTCTGCTTGTGGTCTTCAGCTTCGCCTCGCCGTGGTTCTTGTCGATCGACAATTTTCTGAACATCGGCCGGCAGACGACGCTCGTGTCGATCGCCGCGATTGGCATGACCTTTGTGATCATCGCGGGCCAGATTGATCTCTCCGTCGCATCAACCCTTGCGCTTTCGGGCATGGCCGCGGCGCTGGCCATGGCGCATCTCGCCAACTTCTGGTTCGTCGGCGCGTTGGCTGGCCTCGGCACGGGCGCGCTCGTCGGCCTCATCAACGGGACGCTCACCACGCGGCTCGCCATTCCCTCGTTCCTCGTCACGCTGGGTACGCTGAGCGCCGCACGCGGCCTTGCGATGATGGTGACGGACACGAAGCCTGTCATCATCACGAACGAGCGCTATTTCCGGATCTTCGGCGAAGGCAGCCTGTTTGGCCTGCCAGCGCCGATCGCCTGGACGTTGGCTGCGACGATCGGCGGCGTGCTGCTGCTGCACTATAACATCTTTGGCCGCAGGATTTACGCGGCCGGCGGCAATCCGACGGCGGCTCTTTATTCCGGCATCCAGATCAAGCGCGTGACGACCTGGGCCTTTGTCCTGACCGGCGCGCTCGCGGGCCTCGCGGCGCTGATCCTCTCTGCTCGCTCGCACGCCGCTCGGCCAGACGTTGTGCAAGGCCTGGAGCTCGACGTCATCGCCTCCGTCATCCTCGGAGGATGCAGTCTATTCGGGGGCCGTGGTTTTATTCTTGGAACGCTGCTCGGCAGTCTCATCATTGGAACACTCAACAACGGACTTGTTCTCCTGGGCGTGAGCTCGCCGATGCAGCTCATCATCAAGGGCGCGATCATCGTCGCCGCCGTCGCCTTCACGAAACGCTAGCCCGCCAAAAGCGGGCGAAGCAGGGGCATGTTGTCGGCCTCAAATAAAAACGACGACCCGAGGAAAGGCCAAGGAGTACGACCATGAAAGTTTTCACACCTGTCAGATTCGCGCTTGCGTCTAGCGTCGCTGTGGGCGCGCTTGCGTTTCTATCGTCCGCCGCTCTCGCCGAAGCGCCGGCAAGCTGCGTCAAGGGCGTCGACCTCGCGACGCTGGGGCCGACCTCGATCGTGGGCCAGGGCCCGCATGGCGAGAAGGCGGCCTCCGTCGATGAGCTGAAGCTCAGCGACGCTGACGCCGAGAAGGTGAAGGCAGGCCACTTTAAGGTCGGCATCTCGATGCAGACCGTTAATCTCGACTGGTCGCAATTGCAGGTGCAGGGCATTACCGACACGCTGAAGAAATACGGCGTCTCGGTCACGGGAGTCGCATCGGCCGAATACCAGGTCGACAAACAGATTGCGGACATTGAGAACACCATCCAGCAGCATCCGGACGGCATCATATCGATCCCCGTCGACTTCACTGCAACGGCGCCGACCTACAAGAAGGTGTCGCAAGCGGGGATCAAGCTCGTGTTCATGGACAGCATTCCGACGGGGCTCGAACATCCGAAGGAATATGCTTCGATGATCTCAGCCGATAGCCAGGGCAACGGTCAGATCGCTGCTCAGATCCTGGCCTCTTGCGTGGACAAGGGCGGCACGATCGGGCTCGTCAATTTCGGCGTCGACTATTTCAGCACGAACGAGCGCACCAAGGGCGTTCGCGAGTGGATGCAGAAAAACCGCCCCGACATCAAAATGAAGCAGGTCGACTTTACCGACCCGGCGAAGGTGTCGCAGATCGCCGGCGATTTCCTTACAGCCAATCCGGACATCAAGGGTGTGTTCGCGGTTTGGGACCAGCCAGCGCTCGACACGCTGTCCTCGATGCGCGCGCAGAACATCGACATCCCGGTCACGACCGTCGACCTCGGCCTGCAATCGGCGATTGAGATCGCCAAGGGTGGCCCGCTCAAAGCGACCGGGTCGCAACGCCCGTATGACCAAGGCGCGGCGGAAGCTATGGCGATGATGAACGCGCTGATCGGCAAGGACACGCCAGCGTGGGTCGGCGTCCAGTCGTTGCCGGTCGTGCAGTCGAATGTGCTCGAATCGTTCAAGACCGTATTCAAAAAGGATCCGCCTGCAGAACTGACGGATGCCTGCAACGCAGCAAAACCGGCCTGCAATTGATAGGTTCGTGCTGACGCGCAGGCTAAGATGAACGGGTGTGCGGGCGTGGAAATGACGCCCGCCTCCCTCGAGCTTTAGCTGGACCCGAGTTCGAGGCCCCGCTTGCGGAAAAGCGCTCCGGGCGAGGGCGACCGGCCGCGAAAGGCTCGATAGGCCTCGTCATAGTCGCGGCTGCCGCCGGCCGCGTAGACAAACTTTTCGAGCCGTTTGGCCACGTTGGGATCGAAGATGTCGCCACTCTCCTCGAACGCTTCGAAGCCATCGGCATCGAGCACCTCCGACCATAGATAGCTGTAATAGGCGGCCGAATAGCCCCCGGAGAAAATATGCTGAAAATGCGGCGTGCGGTGGCGCATGGCGATCGCCTCCGGCATGCCGATCCGCTTGAGTTCACTGCGCTCGAACGCGACGACATCGACCTCGACGGGCGACGGATCGAGATGGAGCTTCAGGTCGACCAGCGCGGAGGCTGTGTATTCGACGGTTGCCCAGCCCTGATTGAATCGGCGCGCGGCGAGAAGCTTGTCGACCAGGGCCTCTGGCATCGGCTCGCCGGTTTTATAGTGGAGCGCAAAGCGGCGTAGCATCTCTGGCTGCAAGATCCAATGCTCAAAGACCTGGGAGGGAAACTCAACGAAATCGCCGGCGACATGGGTGCCGGAAATGCGCGGGTAGACGACGTCCGATAGCATGCCGTGCAAAGCGTGGCCGAATTCATGGAACAGCGTCCGCGCGTCATCGATGCTCAAAAGACTCGCCTCGCCGTCGCCGCCCTTGGCGAAGTTCATCACGTTGACGACGATCGGCAATTGCGGCCCGTCAAGCTTCTGCTGGCCGCGGAAACCGCTCATCCACGCCCCGCTGCGCTTTGATGGCCTTGCGAAATAGTCGCCCAGAAACAGCGCTTTTGGCGCACCATCGCGCCCAATCACTTCCCATGCGCGAGCGTCGGGATGATAGAGCTTGAGGTCGAAGCGCTCGGTAAACTCAAGGCCGAACAGGCGGCTCGCGGCGTAGAAGGCCGCCTCGATCATCCGGTCGAGCTGCAGATAAGGTTTGAGCTCGCCCTCGTCGAAGTCGAACTCGGCCTTGCGCCGCTTCTCCGCGAGATAGCGCCAATCCCAGGGCGCGAGTTTGAAATTGCCGCCTTCGCTTGCTGCAATCGCCTGCAGCGCCTCTTCGTCTTTCCGCGCCCGAACGACGCCCGGAGCCCAGACCGACTCGAGCAGATCAAGCGCCGCCTGCGGCGTTTTCGCCATTGTGTCGTCGAGGCGATAATGAGCGTAAGTCTCGTAGCCCAAGAGCCGCGCGCGCTCGGTTCTCAGGCGCACCATTTCGGCGGCGATGGCGCGATTGTCGGCCGCCGCGCCATTTTCGCCCCTCGCGGTCCAGGCGCGAAACGCCGTCTCGCGAAGATCGCGTCGCGCCGAGAATTGCAGGAACGGCTCGACGCTGGATCGCGAAAGGGTGACTGCGTACTTGCGAGGATGGCCCCGGTCCGCGGCGACGCGCGCGGCGCTTGCGGTGAAGAAATCGGGCAGACCCTCAAGGTCGGGCTCGTCGAGCAGCATGAGCCAGTCTTTTTCATCCGCCAGTACGTGCTGACCGAACTCTGCCCCAAGCGTCGCCAGTCGCTCGGCGATTGCGGCCAGTCGCCCCTTGGCTTCGGGCTGCGCGCCAGCGCCGGCGCGGGTGAAATCGAGGTGATAGCGGTCAAGCACACGCGCCTGTTCGTCCGAAAGCGCGAGATTCTCCTTCTCCGCTTTTATCGCGTCGATACGCTTGAACAAAGCTTCGTTCAGATAGGTCTCGCTGCGATGGCGTGCGAGAACCGGCGCGATTTCGCGCTCGATTGCCTGCAGCTCGTCATTGGTGTGGGCGCCAACCAGATTGAAAAAAACGCTGGCCACTCTGTCGAGCCTGCGACCGCTGCGCTCGAGCGCCTCAATGGTATTGGCGAAGGACGGGGGCTCAGGATTGGCAGCGACAGTGTCGATCTCCGCGCGCGCTTGCTTAAGCGCAGCATCGAAGGCGGGTCGGAAATGATGAGGCTCGAAACGGTCGAACGGCGGCGCCTCGAATGGCGCGGTCCACGCTTCGAGAAGCGGGTTCGTGTTGGTCTGGGAACTGGTCATGGAGGCTCTCGCGGCGGCCTCCCTCAGCTAGGAGGCTAAGCCGCGATCCGCAACCCGACGAATCGGTAAGGGTCCGCTGCCAGCGGTGCGCGAGATGGCGGCAATTCGACCGGCGCGTCGCGGCGGCGGAGTCGCTCGAGGCGGTCTGGGCAGAGGTAGGGTCGGGTGGCCTGGCGACGCCAAGGCTAGCGGGTCATTTTACACTGTTTGAACGCCCGTATTTTGTCGTACCCGCGAATGCAGGGGTCGGGACTTGCCCTCCAAATGCGGCATTTGTCCTGGATTCCCGTTTCGCGGGCGCGATACGTTGTTTTTCAACCGGGGCGCCATTCGTTCAATGTGGTCGAAATGGGCGCTATTTTTAAACGGATGTCGATCCGCGTGGGGCTGGTTCGTCGAGATCAGTAGCGAGATCGTTCGGCGATGGCGCCGCGGCTCGCCCGATAAGGAGTTTCCAGATGCGGTTTATGTTCATAGTCAAATCCGCCCACCATGGAGCGCCTACGCCTGAACTCCTAGAGGCGACGAACAAGCTCGCCGATCGGGAAATCAAAGCCGGGCGCCTGCTCGATATGGGAGGGCTGACGCCCCTCGTCGCCGGCGCGCAAGTTCGCATAACGAACGGCAAACTCGGCGTTGTCGACGGCCCGTTTGTGGAGGCCAAAGAGGTCATCGGCGGATACGCGATTTTCGAATTGCCGGGCAAAGAAGAGGCAGTGGCTTCTGCGACGGAATTCATGCAGCTCCACAAGGATCTCTCGCCGGGTTGGGAAGGGGTATGCGAACTTCGAGCATTTGCCACTTGACGCGGAAACCCGGCAAGGGAGTCGGATGACGGCGGACGAAACCCATCGCGCGGTCTTGGCGGTTTGGCGGATTGAGCAGCCCCGGCTGATCACGAGCCTGGCCAGGATGGTGCGCGATGTGCCGCTGGCAGAGGATTTGACGCAAGAAGCCCTGTTGGCCGCCCTCGAGCAGTGGCCCTTGGCGGGCGTCCCCGAAAAACCCGGCGCCTGGCTAATGGCGACCGCCAGACGCCGGGCATTGGATCATTTGCGCCGCCGCCGGATGCTTGAGCGCAAGAACGAGATGATCACTCGGGACATGGAGGCGGAGCAGCAGGCGATGCCCGATCTGGACTCCGCGCTGGACGACGACATCGGCGATGAGCTACTTCGGCTGATCTTCACCGCCTGCCACCCCCGCCTGCCCCGAGAGGCCCGCGCCGCGCTGGCGCTGCGGATGATCTGCGGCCTGACGACGGAGGAGATCGCGAGGGCGTTCCTCCTGCCCAATGGGACAATCGCTCAGCGCATCGTGCGCGCAAAGCGAACTCTTTCGGAATCGGGGCTGACTTACGAGACACCACGCGGCGCGGAGGTCTCGGCCAGGCTCTCCTCGGTCCTGGAGGTCGTCTACCTCATTTTCAACGAGGGCTATACGGCGGCGTCGGGCGAGGAGTGGCAGCGTCCCCAGCTCTGCAATGAGGCGCTTCGCCTTGGCCGCGTGCTCACTTCCATAGCGCCGCACGAGTCCGAAGCTTACGGGCTCATGGCCTTGATGGAGTTGAACGCCTCGCGAATCTCGGCGCGCACTGACGCAACCGGCGAGCCGATCCTCATCTTGGATCAGAACCGAGCGCTTTGGGACCAGTTCCAGATCCGGCGCGGGATGCAGGCGCTCGCGCGAGCACATGAACTCGGCGGAGCGGGCGGCGTTTACGCCTTGCAGGCGGCAATTGTCGCCTGCCACGCACAGGTGAGGACGGCCAAGGAAACCGATTGGTCACGGATATCAGCGCTCTACGCCGAGTTCGCCACGATTGCGCCCTCGCCAGTCGTCGAGCTTAACCGCGCTGTCGCTGTCAGCATGGCCGAGGGGCCGGAAGCGGCTTTGGCGATCGTTGACCGCCTTGTGCGGGACCCGAGACTCAAGAACTATCATCTGCTGCTAAGCGTCCGAGGCGATCTGCTCGACAAGCTCGGGCGTTATGGGGAAGCGCGCGCCGAATTCGAAGCGGCCGCGGGCTTGGCAGGCAACAGGCGCGAACGCGACTTGCTGAGGCGGCGCGCGGCCAAGGCAGCGGAGATGAGAATGTCGTCTTAGTCTGCCGCCGGACCGGAGAGGGACTGGCGGAGCTACGGGGGAAGCCGCGCCGGATGGCCGTCGCGAATCGCCGGGACCAGCAACCGTGGCGGCGGCGATTTCCGTATCGAGGCGAAAGATCTGTTGCCCAAATGCGATCGGCGCTCCGCGCCGCGCCGTTACGCAGGTCTCCACAACCCTACGCGTTGTTTCGCGGCCCGCTCTTCAGGTCCCGGCGGCGAGCTTGATTTCGCGCGCCCCCGGTTGATCCTCGATTACTGCCCGCCCGCCTGCACCTTCTTCACATAGTCATCGACCGCGTCGACGACCTTCTCGTCCGGGTGAGCTTTGCAAAAGACGATGACTTCATGGATCCCCTGTTTGGCGCGAGGGATGTTCACCACGTGTCGCTTCAGGTGGCCGTTCCACCAGCCACTGTACCAGGCGCCTAGAAAGTCAGCGTCTTCCTGAAAGGTGCCGGCGAGTTGCGCGCAGGTCAGCCCCCGCACGTTCAGATAGCCTTTGTCATCCATGTAGGTCTTCAATTCAACCTGGGCTTGCGACGCCGAAACGGAGGCGATCAGACCCGCCGCCGCAATGAGCGCGACACGCAAATCGATCCGACCAAGCCTTGCTGACAGCCTTGTGCTTGAGACAACCATTGTCTTCTCTCTTTCCGGTTTCATGAGTTCAACGAGGCGCGCCCTTTGGCTGTCCGCAGAGCAGCGAGCGCGCAAGGCGAAGCTATTTCTCGTCGTTGACCTTGATGCCCTGTTCCTTCCGCATCTTCTTGATGTTGATGTCCATCGCCGTGATGACCTTTGTCTTCGGATTCGCTTTGCAATAGACGATGACCCGGTGCTCCAGCTCCTTGGCGCGATCGACCTTCAATTTGCTGTAGCCAGCAAGGCCGTTGTACCAGCCGCTGTACCAGACGGTCATGAAGTCGGCGTCTTCCTGGAAAGTGTTGGCGAGCTGGGCGCAGGTCAGCTTCTGAACGTCCAGGTTGCCTTTCGCGTCGCCATAAGTGCTCAGCTCGACCTGAGCTTGCGCCGCGCCGCCGCCAAGCAACGTCATTGCACAAAACGAAATTACGAACTTCATTCCTTCCCTCCCAACTCAAGCGCAGGCCCGCCTTGAAGGTGCGAGCGGATATCGGCCACGACCCGCCACCTTGAGTCCACACTGTTCACGCGAGTCTCCCTGAACCGGATCAAACGGCGGGTCAAGCCACTGCCTGCCGCGCCTTCTTGTTGTCCACCGCCGTCATACCCGCGCCAGCAATCGTCCGGCCGCAAGCCAGAAGGGCGGAAGGCATAAGGGGGTCGATGAAAGCGGCAGGATCGAATCCCTGATTGCGATTCCGAGCTCGTCGCGAACGAACTTTCGGCGCGCTTCGATCCTTTCGACCACCGCCGGATGGCGGGCTTTCAGCTCAGCGCGCAGCGCGGCGTCGGCGAAGACGATTCCGTCCTCGCAATTCAAAGCCCAGCCCGCTCGCATCGGGGTCGGAATGATGTCGACTTGAAACGGCATGCCCGGCGCGATGCGCTCGGGAGAGCCCGGCCGGATCGGCGTATGAATCCATTCGTCGTGGCCGGTGAGGTGGCCGGGATTGAGGGCCGACCGCAGGCCGCCGCGCGCGAGCGCCCCCGTAACGGCCGCAAACACGGCTTCCCCGGCGACGCCGATGTCCGCGGCCTCGTACCAGGCGATGAGGCCGTCGAAATAGGCGGCTGCGGTCTTCAGGAAAGCCTCATCATGATCGGCGATCAATCCGGCGCGAGCGGAAAGGCCGCCCCAATAACCAACCCCGGCCGTGACGCCGTCGCCTCGATTTGCGATCCGGCTCCCTGGCGAACGCAGGCCGATCACCGGGTCACTCGAGTCGCCGGTCGCAACCATGACATGAGCGGAAAGGACCTCCCCGGCGTAGCCCATTGCGCTCGCCGCCTCCATTTCACTCAGGCCGAGCCGCGTTCCGGTCAGGATACGCCAGACGGCGGCGGAGGCGCGTGCAGCGCCCCATTCGTGCAAAGCGATCTGATCGACGTCTATCGTCGAACGCAGGCCGGTCGTCGGATGCATGAGCACGGGCGTCGCGTCCTTCAACGCATCGGACCCGCCTGCAATCCTGCTCAGCATCGCCACGAGATAGTGGGGAACGAACAGGCCCGGCAAGGCGTCGTCCCATTCCGCCGGCTCGAAATACTTCCAACCCACGAGCCCGATCGTCTGGCCGCGGCTCAGGCCCGCTTCTCTCAATACGGCCGCAAGATCGGGCTTGAGCCCACGATCCTGACCCATGAGGCTCATGCTTTGCGCAAGCGCAATATCGAGGCCGGGAAGACCGGCCAAGGGCGCGTAGGCTTCGCCCTCGTTACCAACGATAAGCACACGCTTCTCCTGCGGGCCGAGCAGCAGCAGCGCCTCCTCGAACCGAGGATCGTAGCCTGAGAGGAACGCGATATTGGCAAGATGTTCGCGGTCTGCGTAGATGACCAGCCAATCGCAACCCGCGCGCCTATAGGCCTCGCGGCAGCGCTTCTCATAGGTCGTTGCGTGAATGCGAGGCGCTTCGGGCGGAAGCCCGAAGTCGGGAACGACGACATCGCGCAGCGCTATTGGCATAGAAATTCTCCCCCTCGGAGCGCTCTAGGCGCGGCCGCCGCCACGCGTGGCATCTGATAGTCCCTGTCGTCCGCAAACGCGATCTGGGGACGGTCCTGATGCGCCTTGCCTGCGTCGCCGCGCGTGGTATGCTAACCGTCAAAATTGACATGGGAGGTTAGTATGCTCAAGCTCGTCGCGATGTTCACCGCGGCGCTGGCTTCCGCGCCGGTCGCCGTCTGCGCGGGGGATCTCACCGGCCAAGAGATTCGAATCGGCGTTGCCGGTCCGCTGACGACCCCCTCGGCGACTTTCGGCGTCGAGATGCGTCAAGCGGTCGATCTCGCAATCGACGAGCGGAATGGAGCGGGCGGCCTTCTCGGCGGAAAGGTCGCGGCTGAGGTGATCGACGATCAGGCGGACGCAGAAAAAGGAAAGGCCGCCGCCAAGGCGCTCTGCGATGATCCGCGGGTGCTCGCAGTGGTTGGCCACGTGAATAGCGGGGTCATGCTCGCGAGCGAGAAGGTTTACGCGGACTGCGGCCTACCGATCGTGACGCCAATGGCCTCCAACCCGGCCATCACTGAGCAGGGTTTGGCCAATGTGTTCCGCCTCACCAACCGCGACGACCATAAAGGTCCGGCTCTGGCGCGCTGGCTCACGACCAAGATGGGTAAGAAAGCGGCGGTCGTGGTCGATGACGGCACGCCCTACGGCAAGGGGATCGCCGACCAGTTCTCGAGCGGCTTCGCGGCCGCCGGGGGCGCGGTCGTCACCCGCTGGACCGCTAAAGCCGGGCAGACGGATTTCGCGGCCGAAGTCGCAGGATTGCCGAAGGATTTCGATGTTCTGTTCTTCGGCGGCATCAAGGAAGGCGCCTATATCCTCAAGGACATGCGAAAGGCCGGCCTCAACCAGGTCTTCGCCTGCGGCGACGGCTGCTGGAGCGTCGGCGGCTTTATTAAGCCGGCGGAGGGCGCAGCGACGGCGGGGGAGGGCGTCCGCATCCTCTCGGCCGCGCCCGCTCTCGGCAAGGTCCCAGGCTCATCTGAATTCGCCGAGCGTTACAAGGGCCGCTTCGGGCCGATCAACAATTACGCCGCGAACTCCTATGACAGCGCGCGCGTTGTGATGAGCGCGATTGACGCCGCAGCGACGAAGAAGGGCGGCATACCGGATCGCGCCGATGTGGTGGCCGCGCTGAAGGACATAAAGTTTCAAGGCGTCGCTTATGGCGCGCCCGAGACCTTCGACGCGAAGGGAGACAACATTGCGGCTGTCATCTTCGTCAACGACGTCGATGGCGACCGCTTCCGTGAGATCGACCAGATCGGCGGCGAACGCTAGGCCGCGGCTACTCTGTTTTGTCGGCGCCCCTGCGTCTCGTAATGCAAGAGGGCGTTGACGTCGGCTTCGGCGACATCGGGGTATCGGGCGAGGTAGGCCTTGGTCGAGAAAAACGGCCCGGGATCTCGGCCTTCCCGGCCTCCATGAACCAGGTAGTGCAACGCGGCGTCCAATCCCGCGGCACGTACGTCCGAGTTCGTCTCGAGGTAGTGCTCCGAATTGAAGAAGAGCGAGTTTCGAATGGCGTCCAACTCTTTCGCGCTCGGGCGCCGCGACGCAGCCGCTTTTGAGCGCGATTTCCAAAGGAAACGCGACCCCGTCCTCGTCGAATCACGACTTTTCCACTTGCCTCGATCCATAATGTCTTCAGCGCGGGCAATCTCCGCAGCGGCTTCTGACCGGACTCGGTGAACCTCTTCAGCGCTCTCGCGCATGGGGAGGTCAAAGATCGCCGAAGCTGTCTCAAAACCCGCGCGCAGGTCGTCGAGCTTTTTGAGGACGCAACTGTCTCCCGAGTCCCCGACCAGATCGATCATGGCGGTGTAGGTCCGCCGGACCAAATCGTTGACGGCTGGATGCGCCGCAAGTTCCGCCTCACTCGTGCGCTGACGGCGCAGATCGGCCGATACGAATTCGTCCACCTCCGAGAAAGCGTCTTCATACCAATGCGGCCAGATAAAGCCCCACTGTTCGCTGACCCGCGTGAGCGCTTTGCGGCGGTCGCCCAGAAACTGGGGCCAGTCCAGAACAGCGCGCGCCATGCCGCGGGTTTCGACCTCGGCGTCCAGGACGTGGCGTAGCCAGAGCAGACACCCATAGGCGGGGCTGAGGCCGTCACGGCAATAGAGGGATTGGCCGACTTCAAGCGGCGACCGGATCGGCAGAAGCGCGCGCACTGACCATTTTGCGTCCGCAAACACCGGGCCCCAGAATGGCATGAGCCGGCACATGCGCGGGTCTTTCATGACCGCAGATCCGACATCGCCGAATTCTTCCGCCAGGGCTTCCTTCGCACGTGCGCGGAAAGCGTTGGCCTTCAAAGCGTCGATCTTGTTGAGGTCGAATTTGCGCCAATCTTTCCAGTCGCTCCCACCGGCGGTCAGAATGGCGTCATTCAACTCCAGGATGACTGGAGATTCCCAATACCCTCTTTCGTTGTCGGCGTTCGGCGCCATCAGATGGTGAGGGGCGGCGGCGCCAAGCCGAACGAGCGCTCCAGCCGCGCTCGACGTCCCGCTGCGATGCATGCCAAGCACGACGACCAGGATCTTGTTCAAACCTTCCGCGTCGACACTGGGATGACCGACGCTAATGAACAAGCACGCGACTCCTCGGGAGGACAGGGCGTCTCTCCCCGGCGAGGGGGACGCCTCTCAGCATGACCGAATCATCGCACGGAACACCGGGTTTGACTGTGCATTCCGCAACGGATGAGGTTGTATTTCTGCTAGCCGATTGGTGAACGATTCCTTACCTCTGCGGACTGATGCAGATCGTTTCAATGCAAAAAGTCGTGATTACTTTCGCTTTCGGCAAGCGGCGCCCGCGTTGCAGCGCGGCAAAAGGCTTCGAAGAAGAGCGGCGACACGGAGCGTTAAGAAAGGCTCACGCCGCCGCCTTCTGATAGTCCTTGATGTCGGTGAAGGCGACCTTCGGCCAGCGCTCCTGCTCGTAGCGCAGGTTGAAGGCGCTCGAAGCCATGAACACCGGCGCGCCGTCGAGATCGGAGGCGATCGAGGACGGATAGGCGTCCAGGAACTTGCCCATCTCTGTCTTGTCGGAGGAGGAGACCCAGCGGCAGATCTCGAAGCGGCTCGGCTCGAAAGTCACCGGCAGGCCGTATTCGGCGTTGAGGCGATCGGTGAGCACGTCGAGCTGCAGCGCTCCGACGACGCCGACGATCGCCGCGGCCCCGTCATGCGGCAGAAACACTTGCACGACGCCTTCTTCCGCCATCTGCTGGAGGGCCTCGCGCAGCTTTTTGGCCTTCATTGCGTCGGCAAGCTTCACCCTGCGCAGAATTTCCGGCGCGAAGCTCGGCACGCCGCGAAAGACAATCTCTTCGCCCTCAGAGAGCGTGTCGCCGATACGCAAAAGCCCATGATTGGGAATGCCGACGACGTCGCCGGCGAACGCCTCCTCAGCCAGCGAGCGATCCTGGGCGAAGAAGAATTGCGGCGCCGACAGCGTGACCGGCTTTCCCGTGCGCACGAGCTTCGCCCGCATGCCGCGCTGGAGCTTGCCCGAGCAGATCCGCATGAAGGCAATGCGGTCGCGATGGTTCGGATCCATGTTGGCCTGAATCTTGAAAACGAAGCCGGTCATCTTCGGTTCGTCCGCCTTCACTGTGCGGCTCTGAGCTTCCTGCGCGCGGGGACTTGGCGCGAATTCGGCCAAAGCGTCGATGAGGTCTTTGACGCCGAAATCCTTGAGCGCGCTGCCCCACAGGACGGGGGTCATATGGCCTTCGAGGAACGCCTTCTTGTCGAAAGCCTTGAGGCCCTCGACAGCGAGGTTGAGCTCTTCGATCGCCGCGGCGCGCTCGTGCTCGGGCAGAAGCTCCGCGACGCGCGGGTCGTCGGGACCGTTGACGGCGAACGTCGGCGCGTCCTTGCCGAGCGGCGTGAGGCGACTGCGCCGGATGTCATAGGCGCCGGCGAGCGAGCGTCCCCGGCCGATCGTCCAGGTGAGCGGCGCCGTCTCGAGCGCAAGCGTCTTCTCGACCTCGTCGATGAGATCAAACGGATCACGGGTTTCGCGGTCCATCTTGTTGATGAAAGTGACGATCGGGATGTCGCGCAGACGACAGACCTCGAACAGTTTGCGTGTGCGCGCCTCGATGCCCTTGGCCGCATCGATGACCATTACGGCCGAGTCGACGGCGGTAAGGGTGCGGTAGGTGTCCTCGGAAAAGTCCTCGTGGCCGGGCGTGTCGAGCAGGTTGAAAACGCAATCGCCGTATTCGAACGTCATCACCGAGGTGACGACGGAAATGCCGCGGTCGCGCTCGATGCCCATCCAGTCGGAGCGGGTCTGGCGACGATTGGCCTTAGCGCGCACTTCGCCGGCGAGCTGAATGGCGCCGCCAAACAAGAGCAGCTTTTCGGTCAGCGTCGTCTTGCCGGCGTCGGGGTGCGAGATGATCGCGAAGGTGCGTCGGCGCGCGACGGGGTTCGGGTCAGTCATGGTCTTTGGGTTGTAGGGAAGCGGCACCTTTACTTAGTGCGGCTTGGCCCTGAGGGGAAGGGTGGTTACTCGCGACCGGGCTTCCAGCCTTCGTTCTGATAACGGTCCGGCAGTCCGAACTCCGACTTCACATCGGCGAGGGCGGTCAGTAGCCGCTTCTCAATCTCCAGGGAATGGGCCTTGCCCACGAGTTTCGCCTCCACAGAGCGGTGAAAGGCCGCCTGAACTAGGGCTTGACACTTGGAGCTCCCCATGAAGCGATCGCTCGAAATATCTCGCGCTCGTCGCCCAAGCTGGTCAAGCGGGAGGTCGCCATTGAAATATTCCGTGAGACATTCCCCGATCCGGCGCTTCGTCTGGCGAAGCCGAAGCTCACGGATGACATAAGCGACGACAACGAGCGCGACGATAAGCACGGCTACGCCGATGTTGGTCACGCTCCGCTCATCCATGCGCGCCGTCCTCTCTTAAGACCAGTCTTCTCGCATTGACGCTGGTCAAAGCAAAGGTGTCTCTCCGCTAAGCTCATGCCCGCCTGCCTTCGGATCATAAGGCAAATTCGGATTCCGTTCGAGCATCGCGGGGCCTGAAACAATAGGGCTTCGGCCCCGACCCTGACGGAAACGACAGCTGCGCTCCAATGGGTTTTGCGCGCTAGTCGGTCTGGGGTGCTCTGGGCCTGGAGGCGCCCGCGAAGAATGGACCCGGAGCCACGGTCTGACCGCGGAACTGTTGAAAGCGAATCCATGCGCCCCGATCGTATTGTCCGATCGCGCTGGAATGGGTTATGAAGACAGCCTTGACGCGCTGGCAAAAACTCCCGTGAAATGAATGCGCCGCGCGCGGAGGAGGAATGGATCGCAAGTGGCTGCCGCTCAACGCGCTCAGAGCGTTCGAAGCGGCCGGACAACATCTCAGCTTCACCGCCGCCGCCAATAGTCTGACGGTCGCGCAGAGCGCGGTCAGCCGTCACGTCATCGTGCTCGAGAATTTTCTCGGCGTGGCGCTGTTCGAGCGGCGGCCCCAACAGCTGGTGCTTACCGAAGCGGGGCGGCACATTCTGCCGGTCGTCTCGAAGTCCTTCGACCGTATCGACCAGGCGCTCGGCGAGGTGATCAAGGAGAAGGGTCGCCCGAAGCGAGTGCTCAAGGTCGCGCTTCCGACCTCGTTCGCTCACCGCCTCGCCATTCCAATCTTAAGGGATTTCCGCTCTGAAAACGCCGGCATCTCGCTCGAAATCGTCTCCAAGCCGACGACCGGGCCGGAAGTGGACGGCGACATTGACATCGCCATCGTCTATTCCGAGCCCCGCGTCACCGACGCGATCCATGACCTCTTATGGATGGTGCGCTCGACCCTTCTGTGCAGCCCGAAGCTGCTCGAAGGGACCGACGCCAGCGATCCGTGGCGGCTCATTGCCGCGAGCGACCTCCTGCATCTCAAGATCGATGGCCGGCCACGCCACTTTTTCTGGGAAATGTTTGTGCGCTCGATCGGACGTCCCGATCTCGCCGTCGATCGCGGCTTGGTTTTCGACACCCAGCAGCTCGCGGCGCAATACGCGATGATGGGCGACGGGCTCGCGCTGCTTGATCCGCTGCTGTTCCACGAGGAGATCAAGGCCGGACGGCTGGTGCGCCCCTTCGATCTCTGGCTTGACGAAGGCTACGGCTATTATCTGACCACCCATCCCGAGGATCTGAGCAACGAGGCGGTGGCCTTGTTCCGCTCATGGCTGATTGCGCGATTTTCGGCTGGCGCGCCGGCTCCGGCGCCGGAGCCGGAACCCTCCGCCGAGGGGCCAAAGCTGCAAGCCGCCCCGGCCGAGCCGCCGAAGCTGCGCGCGGCGAAATAGCAGCGCGAGAGCCTCGCACAAATTGACATGCTGAGACGCCATTTTGGCGTGCGCGTGGGTAAGCCGACTGCGCTAAACTAACCTGGCGGGCGAGTCGCGATCGGCGCTCTCTGACGGGAATCTGGGGACTTTAATGACGACGGGTTCGCCGCCGCAGGATACGGGGCGCCGGCGCCGACGCGCGCCGGAGCGCGGCGGAGGGTCCGGCGCGCCTCAGCCCCCTGGACAGCCAGAATCGTCGTTCGCGCCGCTTGAGCTTGTCTCCCTCGACGAGCTCGAATCGATCCATCAGGCCGCGCTCGCCGTGCTGAAAGAGATCGGGATCGACTTCCTGCACGACGAGGCGCGCGCAATGCTGAAGGACGTTGGCGCGGAGGTCGATCCCGCCTCGCGCCGCGTTCGCTTCGAGCCTGCCTTGGTTGAGGCGCATATCGGCCTCGCGCCGCAGGCGTTCAGGCTGCACGCGCGCAATTCCGCGCGTGATCTTTCAATCGGCGGTCGGCACGTCGCCTTCGGCACCGTGGCGAGCGCCCCAAATTCGTTTGACCGGGCGGGAGGGCGGCGGCCCGGCAACAGACGCGACTATCAGAACTTCATACGCCTTGGTCAGAGTTTCGATTCGATTCATTTCATCGGCGGCTATCCGGTCGAGCCGATCGACATTCCCGCCTCGATCCGCCACCTCGATGCGCTGTTCGACATGCTGACGCTGTCCGACAAGCCGGTCCACGCCTACAGCCTCGGGCGCGAGCGCAACCTGGACGCCATCGAGATGGTCAAAATTGCGCGTGGGCTCGACGATGAGACGCTTGAGCGCGAGCCCTCCCTCTTCACGGTGATCAACTCGTCGTCGCCGTTAAGGCTCGACACGCCGATGCTCGAAGGAATCATCCAGATGGCGCGCCGCAACCAGGTGGTGGTGATGACGCCGTTTACCTTGGCTGGCGCGATGGCGCCGGTGACGCTCGCCGGCGCGCTCGCGCAGCAGCATGCCGAGGCGCTTGCGGGCCTCGTCATGACCCAGGTGGCGCGGCCAGGCGCGCCGTTCGTCTATGGCGGATTCACGTCGAATGTGGATATGAAGTCGGGCGCGCCGGCCTTCGGCACGCCGGAATATATGAAAACGTCGATCGTCGGTGGGCAGCTGGCGCGCCGCCTTGGCCTGCCTTATCGCTCCTCGAACGCCAACGCCGCCAATTCGCTCGATGCGCAGGCGGCGTACGAGAGCGTGTTCTCGCTCTGGGGCGCGATCATGGGCGGCGTCAACTTTCTGATGCATGGCGCGGGCTGGATGGAGGGGGGGTTGCAAGCCTCGTTCGAGAAGATGGCGCTCGACGCCGATCTTTTGGCGATGGTCGCCGAGTTCTTGCGGCCGTTGCGTGTCGATGATGCGGAGTTGGCGCTTGAGGCGATGCGAGAAGTTGGCCCCGGGGGGCATTTCTTTGGCGCTGAGCACACCCAGTCGCGCTATCGCACCGCCTTTTTCCCGCCAGCCATCTCGGACTGGCGCAACTATGAGACTTGGCGCGAAGCCGGCTCGCCGACTGCAGTGGACGCGGCCGAGCGCATCGTCGCCGACCGCTTGCGCGATTTCGTCGCGCCTCCGCTCGAGGCCGAACGCCTTGAGGCGCTGACCGCCTTCGTCGCCCGTCGCAAGGCGGAAGGCGGCGCGCCGACCGACTTTTGAGCGTTCTCACGCCGCCGGGCGACTCCCGCATGCGCCTGCATGCCGCGGTCGCCGCGATGTTCTTCGCCTTCGGTATCGGCGCTGGCCTCTGGGGCGGCGCCTCGGGCGCAATTTTGATTCGCGCCGGCGTGGACGCGGCGACGTTTGGCGTTCTCTTGACCGTCTACACCGGCGCCTATCTCATCGCCATGTCGGCGGGCGGGGCGGTCGCACATCGTTTTGGCGTCGATCAGGCGCTCTCTGTGTCGGCGATCATCTTTGGCGCGGCGCTTTGCGCGCTGCTCGATGCCTCGAGCGAAGCCTGGGTCGCGATCGCCCTGATCGTCGCGGGATTCCTCGGCGGCGTCGTCGACCTGCTCATGAACGCCGAGGGCGCGCGCATCGAGCGCCGGCTCGGCCGCCCGATCCTGGCCCGGCTGCACGCCGCTGCGTCCGCCGGCATGGCGCTCGGCGCGATCCTCGGCAGTTTGATCGTCGTCGGGCCAGCGCCGTGGGCAGCCGGCATTCTCGCCGCGTTCGCGCTCGCCGGCGCTGGCGTTGCCTACCATCGCGCGGCGTGGACCGATCGTCCCGCTTCGGCGCCAGTCGGGTCGATAGCGCGAAGCGGATTGTCCTTTGCGCCCGCTCTGATTGGGCTTGGCGTCGTGGTCGGCGTCTCGATCGCGGCGGAACTCGCGGCGTCGGTGTGGTCGTCGCTGCTGTTGCGCGAGGAAGCGCCCAAGCTGGCGGCGATTTCTGGCCTAGGCGCGGCGTTCTTTTCCGCTTGCCAGGCTGCGCTGCGGTTCAACGTCGACGCGATTCGCCTTCGGGTCAGCGACCTTCGCATCATCATCGCTTCGTTTGCGATCGCGGCCGCCGGCTTCGCTCTGGTCAGCGTCCAGGCCGGGTTCGCGGCGAGCGTCGCGGGCTTCGCCCTGATCGGCGTCGGCACCGGCCCTATCGTCCCGTGTGGCTTCGCGCTGGCCGCGCGTCAGGCGGCGGCCGGGCTCGCGGTCGGGCTCGCGTCAGCCTCGCTCTTCAGCGCGCTGACCCGCCTGCCGGCGCCTTTGGCGACGGGCGCTATCGCGCAAGCTTTGTCGCTGTCAGCCGCGTTCGCCGCTTTCGCGCTCGCGTTGGTTACGACAGCGGCCGCCGTGTCGATCGTCGCTTACCTAGGCCGCGCGCAGCGAGCGGCGCGCAAAGCGTGATGGTCGGACGCCTCAGATCTGAGTATTGCCTTGGCGCCGGCATTATTGCAGAGGAGGCCGGCTGGCGACTGTAATTGCGACCCGCCAAACCGGAGAATGGATGCCCAAGATAAGGCCGGTAATCATGTGCGGCGGGTCCGGCACCCGCATGTGGCCCGAATCGCGGGAGAGCTTGCCAAAGCAGTTCATCCCCCTGATCGGGGAGCGCTCGACTTTTCAAACCATTGTCAGCATGGTGAGCGACCCCGCCGTATTCGACCCAGCAGTCGTCATCACCAATTACGAATATCGCTTTCGGGTCGCTGAGCAATTGCGGGAGATCGGCGCCGAGGCCGAGATCCTGCTTGAGCCGGACCGGCGCGACAGCGCCGCCGCCGTCGGCGCCGCAGCCGTCTGGGCGGCTGCGCGCGACCCGAAGACCGTCGTCGCCGTTCTCGCCGCCGACCATGTGTTCGAGGACGGCAAACAGTTCGCCAAGCTTTGTGCGCAAGCCTACGCGGTCGCCGATACGGGCGAGATTGTTACCTTCGGCGTCACCCCCGACCATCCGGCCACCGGCTACGGTTACATCCATCCGGGCGCGCCGCTGGCGCTTGATCCCCATGTGAGGCGGATTGAGCGATTCGTGGAGAAACCCGACGAAACGAGCGCGCGCGCGTTCATTGAAGATGGTTATCTCTGGAACTCGGGCAATTTCATCTTCCGCGCCGACGTCATGCTGGAGGAGCTTCAGCGTTTCGAGCCCGAGATCGCGGCTGCGACTGCGGCGGCGGTGTCGGCTGCGAAAAAGGACCTTGGCTTCGTTGTCCTCGACCATGAGTCCTTCGCCAAGGCGCCGAAGACCTCGATCGACTATGCGGTGATGGAGCGAACCAACAGGGCGGTGGTGTTGACGGCTGATGTTGGATGGTCGGATGTCGGCGAGTGGTCGACCGTCTGGCGGCTGAGCCCACGTGACGCCAACGGAAACAGCCTTCGCGGACGGGCGGTGGTCATCGATTCCTCGAACGTGCTGGTGCGTTCGGAAGAGCAATTGGCTGCTGTTATCGGCCTCAAGGACGTCATTGTCGTGGCCACTGGCGACGCGGTCCTGGTCGCCGACCGGTCGCAGACCGCCAAGGTTAAAAAGCTCGTCGAGCGCCTCAAGGCCCAAGGCCACCCGGAAGCGACCGAGCATCGGCGCAATTACCGGCCGTGGGGCTATTATCAGAGCATCGATCAGGGCCCGCGCTATCAGGTCAAACGCATTGTCGTGCGGCCTGGCGGGCGCCTCTCGCTGCAAAAGCACCACCACCGCGCCGAGCACTGGGTGGTCGTGCGCGGCGCCGCCGAGGTCACACTCAACGACAAAGTGACACTCGTTCACGAGAACGAATCAATCTACTTGCCGATTGGCTCGACGCACCGGCTCGCCAATCCAGGCAAGATCGACGTCGAGCTGATCGAGGTTCAGACCGGCAGTTATTTCGGCGAGGACGACATCGTCCGAATCGACGACGTTTATAACCGTAAATGAGGTGATGGCGGCGCCGTTAAGCGGCGCCGCCATTCAGGTTAGTGCTGCTCCTGCGAAGCCAGGCGCGCGATTTGGTAGATATCGGCGCGGTCGATGCCGATGTCGTGCAGCTCGCGATCGGTATAAGCCGAAAGCTCCTGCAAGACATTCCAATATACGCGGCGCGTGCGCAAGAAGCGTGAAAGAGAGAACTTCTTCATGGCGGTCTCCTTTTGATGACCGCCCTCCTGACCCAGCCTCAACCAGCGAGCCCGAGGAATTCGTTCCCTCACCTAGACCCGCGTTATGTAAATTGCTGCACTGCAGAAGTCAATGGTGCGACGCACAAATAAATGTGAAAACTGCATGATGTTGACCATGACGCAGGTCAGCAGGTGCCTTAATCGGCACTCAAATGCAGAAATAGTTAACAATTTGTTATCAATCTGTAAAAAAGACATGCGAATAAAGCATAGCACGTCTGTGCTGCGTGCTGTCCTTCGAGGGGAGAGGCGAGTGATTCTCGATCGTTTCGAGGCGTTTCTGGCGGGCGCCGCCTCCAACAGATTTGACAGCAGCAGTCCACCACTCTAGGGAAGCCGCAACTTCAGGCGCGCTCTCGGCTAAGCGAGAGCGCGTTTGTCGTTTGACGCACCCGCGGCTTTCAGCCTTGCTCGGCTAAAAGCCTGTCGGCGCTCTTTGGGCGCAGAGGAGGGCGCGTTCCTCGTAACCTGAACCGATTTTAAGAGGAATCGCGATGACGAAGCGCGCGGAAGCGAAATACAAGATCGATCGCCGCATGGGCGAGAACATCTGGGGCCGACCCCGCAGCCCCTTTAACAAACGTGAATACGGGCCGGGCCAGCATGGTCAGCGCCGCAAGGGCAAGGCGACCGACTTCGGCACCCAGCTCAAGGCCAAGCAGAAGGTCAAGGGCTATTACGGCAACATTTCGGAGCGCCAGTTCCACAAATATTACGTCGAGGCGCGGCGTCTCAAAGGCGACTCGAGCGCCCATCTCATCGGCCTGCTCGAGCGCCGGCTCGACGCCCTGATCTACCGGGCCAAATTCGTGCCGACCGTGTTCGCCGCGCGGCAGTTTGTCAATCACGGCCACATCAAGGTCAACGGCCGGCGGGTCAACATCCCCTCCTTTCAGGTCAAGGTCGGAGACCTTGTCGAGATCAAGGAATCCTCGCGTCAAATGCCGTTGGTGCTTGAGGCCAACGCGTTGGCCGAGCGTGACGTGCCCGACTATGTGGAAGTCGATCACGCCAAGGGCACCGCCAAGCTTACCCGCGTTCCCGGGCTCTCGGAGGTGCCGTATCCGACGCACATGGAGCCGAATCTGGTCATCGAGTTCTATTCCCGCTGACGATTCGCTCGGGGCTCGCCGAAGCGAGCCCCGCTGCGATCTACCCCCTGCCAGGGCCTGAGGGCTCAAGAGGTTTTCTTAGTCTCCCGGCTGCGCGCGATGGGCCGCCGGGGCGGAACGACGACCGCCAGATCTCCAGGATCCCATGCCGATCCCTCGCTCCGGAACCGCGGGCCTCGGCGTCGTCCTTTATCTCGCCGGCGTCGCGATGTTCGCGGTCAACGACGCGCTCGGCAAATGGCTTGTCGCGGACTATGGCGTCGGCCAGTTGATGTTGTTGCGCACGATCGGCGCGGGCGCCGTGCTCGCGCCAATCGTCCTTTCGCTGCGCGTCAAACTGATCGATCCACGCCGACCGGGACTTCAGGTTCTGCGCGTCCTGTGCGCGGCGGCGGACACTTTCGCCTTCTATTACGCGACGCGCTATATGCCGCTCGCCGACGTCATGACCTTCTATATGGCGACGCCGCTCATCATCACGGCGTTATCGGCGCCGCTGCTCGGCGAAAAGGTCGAGCGCTTTCGCTGGATCGCCGTCCTGATCGGCTTCGTTGGGGTCCTCATTGCGCTCAGACCTTCGCCGCAGATGCTCTCCTGGGCCGCGCCGATCGCGCTCATGGGAGCGATTGCCTATGCGCTGAGCCAGACGATCACCCGCGATCTCCGGGGCATCCATTGGGTCCCGCTCGTTCTTTGGCAATTCGTCGGCACGGGTCTTGTCGGCGCGGCGACTATTCCCTGGGCGTGGACGACGCCCAGTCTCTTCGACCTCGGCCTCATGTTCCTTGTTGGCGTGGTGGCGATGATCTGCATCATCTGCGTCGTTCGGGCGCTTGGTTTCGCCCGCGTCGCGGTGCTTGCTCCGCTGCAATATACAGGCTTGCTGTGGGCCGCGATCCTGGGCTGGCTGATCTGGCGCGACGTTCCGACGCTGCCGATCGTGGTCGGCAACGCCATCATCATCGGCAGTGGGCTTTACGTCGCGGCGAGAGGCAAGATGGTCGGCAAGGCAGTGGAGTAGGACGCTCTCGTTCACGCCCCGTCGCGGGTCGTGGGCCATGCGCCCGAAAACGTCTTGCCGGCCGTGTCCTCGGCCTCCACCCGAAATTGCTTGGCGCCGTTCGGTTTGAAGGTGAAGCGGAAATTCGGGTCCTCGGAGATCGATATGCCGGCGGCCATCGAGAAAACGAGATCCTGTCCCTGATAGACGGCGAGCTTGGCGATATAGCGCGCTGGCGTATAGAGCCGGGTCACCTGATCCATCTGCAGACCGGAATTGTTGGGATGGCGGACCATGAGCAGCGCCTCGTTTGGCGTCTCGGAACTCGGCGGCAGGATGCGGAACTTCATCTGGCCAAGCGTCGCCAGCGCCTCGTCCATGCTCTTGACCATGGGCGCTGAACAGCCGCCGGACGCCTTGATAAAGCGCGTGGCCATATGGAGCGAGCCGTCGCTGAGTTCCGCGACGACGCGGGCGTTGGTGTAGGAGTCCACCCGCACCCGGGTCGAGATGCGCGTGTCGCCCGCTTTCTCGCCGAGCGTGAAAGTGGCGGCCAGCGGCACGGGATTCTGATCAATGACGAGCGTGAGCTTGACGACGCGGCGCTTGTCGCCTTCCGGCAATTTCGCCGAGAACGACACGGGCACCAGCGCCGCATCTTCGGCGCGCGGGGGCGCCTCGAACGCGACGAGGCTTTGGTCCTCTGCGATTGCTGCATCGTTGAAAAACATGTGCACGAGGTCGGGCCAGGCGTCAGGGTCCTGGTCAGCCTGAGCGAAAGCGCGTCCGCCTGTCGCGCAAACAAGCGCGAGGCCAGCGAGGGTCTGTCGTCGGTTGAGTCTGCGCGCCATTGAAGCGCCTCCATCCCGAGTGTCGGTCTCTATTGGTCCCATTCGAACTCCGAATAGGCCGCCGTTACATTCCGGCGATTATAATCCTCAAACAGACGCCAGTCATCCCGCTGCGATTGGCCCGCCCACTTCGTCGCGCCCTCGACAGGCTCGCCTTTGGCGATCGACAGCTTCACGTCTTTCGCGAGGCCCTCGAAATACACCCGCTCGCTGTCGAGCGCCTGCGGCCAGGGCAAGTCGACCGGCCCATGGCCAGGAACGACACGCAGGGCGGGAATCTTCGCCAGCGCGTCGAGATCGACAAGCCAACCCTTCACCGAACCATCGATGATCGGCAGATGCTTCACAAAGACGAGGTCGCCGGCGAAAAGCGTGTGCGTGGTCGTGTCGAGGACGGTGAGGTCGCAGTCGGTGTGCGCCGGGGGCCACGCCTGCAATTCCAGAGACCTTCCGCCGAGATCAAGCGTCATACGATCGGCCACGAGCAAGGTTGGCGGAATGAGCTTCACCTCATCGACGAGCTTGTCGCCAATGATCCGGCGAAACGCCTTCAGATAGAATTCGCTGCGCATCGCTAACGCTCGCGGCAAATTGTGGTGGCCCACAAAGGTCGCGCCCATCCCGTCGAAAGCGGCATTGCCGAAGACGTGATCGGGATGCTCGTGCGTGTTGACGACATAAAAGATGGGTTTGTCGGTCACGGACCGGATGGCCGCGAGCAGCCGCTTTCCAACCGGCACGCTGCCGCCGGTGTCGACGACCGCCACGCCCTTGTCGCCGATCACAAATCCGATATTGGCGATGTCGCCTAAATTCTCTTCGCTCATCAGGGCGATTTCGCCGGCGTGGACGAACACGCCCGGCGCGACTTCCTGTACTGTCAGTGGGGAGAGCGCCTCAGCGTGCAACGCGCTTGACGCCGAGAAGGCGAGGGTGGCGATAAGGATGCCGAGCAACCAACGCATGTATAAATTGGACATTTCCAGCCGAGCATACCTGCCCGCTGACGCCGGGCAATGACCGATCGTCTCCGTTAGCACGGCCGTCAGGCGAACGCCTTCGGACGGAATCGTCATCGCGAGGAGCGGAGCGACGCGGCGATCCAGAGCCGCGGTTCCGGGCCTTCATCTCTGGATCGCTTCGCTTGCGCTCGCGATGACGACTGCGGCTCACCCACTCGCATAATGGTATAGACAGCCGCAAGCGGAAGCTGGGTAGAGTCGTCGTGAGATTAAAACGTTCGAGCCTGCGATGGGCGCTGATTGAAGCCCTCGTCTTCACCCTGATCACGTCGTTCGCGGCAGCGGCGGGCGATGGGCCGCCTGAGCCGGATTCCTATCGGCAGAGCGACTATCGCGCGCCGACGCCAGCGACTCTGAAAGGCGCGCGGGTGCTGACGACCGACGAGGCGGCGGCCATGTGGCGCGCGGGCGAGGCCGCCTTCATCGATGTCCTGCCCCAGGCGCCGCGGCCCAAAGATCTGCCCGCCGATGTTGTCTGGCGGGACAAGCCGCGGTCCGACGTCCCGGGCAGCCTATGGCTCCCCGATACCGGTTACGGCGAGCTTGCTCCGGTCATGCTCGACTATTTTCGGCGCGGTCTCGATAAAGCTTTGGGCGGCCGCCAGCGTCCCCTCGTGTTCTATTGCCTCAAGGATTGCTGGATGTCCTGGAACGCGGCAAAGCGCGCGCTCGCGCTGGGCTACTCCAACGTCGCTTGGTATCCGGGAGGGTCGGATGGTTGGGCCGCAGCCGGCCTGCCGGTTGAGAAACGGACTCCGCAGCCGCGGCCATAAGGTTGACAACCCTTGCGCCGCCCCTGGCGGCTTACGCCAGTTTCCGCGCCCCGGCCGATAGGCAATAGAGGGCGCCGGCGAGAAAAACGGCATTGACAACTATAGAGGACCAGCCCGTCGCATTGAGCAGCCCCTCCACCAGACCCCACACCGTCAGCAGCAAACCCACCGCGTTTAGGACGGTGATTGCGATCAGAACGCTGCGGACCGCCTCCCAGTCCCGGAAGTCCTTACCGAGCCATTGCAGAACGCCCAACGCGAGAAGCGCTGACCCAAAGTACCGCACAAGAAGGATAAGATGAGGTTCGGGCTCCGTTCCGTACATGATGATCGACGGCCCTGGCGCCAACAGAAATCCGAGCCCGTAAAGAATCGCGAATATCGAACTGATCGGCTAGGGCGCCGGCGCGCGACAAGCGTTTGGCGCGATGCAGCCGGATTTCCGCTGCGGGGAGATTTGGCACGCCGTGGCGTTCGCCGCCTTCGTCACCCATAGCCTCGCTGCGGCAGAACCGATCGCCGCTAAAGCGCGCAAGCGCGCGGGAAAGGTGCCCGCTTTGGCAACCGTGACGGCAAGACCCTGCGCGTCGGAGCGGCAAGTTTTTTGAAACAAATCCTTTTCGGTAGTCGGAAATCGTATTATTGTTTCCAGGTTGTCAGAAAAATGGTCAGTGAGCGGGCGCTTTTTCGGGAAGGAGGTGGGCAGAGGAGATTTTCTTAGTTGAATCGGCGGTAACCCATTGAAAAGTCTCGATTCGGAAAAATAAACGCTAGTAAACGCTAGCACTTTTACTAACGTTTATGCGCGTTTAGCAGGCGTTTATGCGCGTTTATGAGCGTCTATTTGTCTTGGGCAGGCCGCGCTCCTTTCGCCTGAAGTCCCCTCGGCATTGCGCTAGAATGCGCGCTTTCACAAGAGAGCGCAGCGTATGGCCGACCTGGAACCGATTGCTTATTCCGACGCGAAGATCCGCGCGATCCTGGAGCGGGTGAGGACGATCGCGCTCGTCGGCGCATCGCCGAACTGGAACCGTCCCAGCTACTTCGTCATGAAGTACCTGCAGGGCAAAGGTTATCGCGTGATCCCAGTCAATCCTGGGATAGCCGGGAAAACCCTGCTCGGCGAGACCGCCTATGCGTCGCTGCGCGACATCCCGGACAAGGTCGATATGGTCGACGTGTTCCGGACCTCCGAAGAGGTCCCGGGCGTCGTTGCGGACGCGATCGCCATCGGCGCCAAGGTCGTGTGGATGCAACTCGGCGTTCGGCACGACGCGGCGGCGAAGACCGCGGAGGCGGCCGGGGTCGAAGTGATCATGAACCGCTGCCCGAAGATCGAGTTCGGGCGGCTTGGCGGCGAATTGTCGTGGAGCGGCGTCAACAGTGGCATCATCCAGAACCGCCCGCCGGCGGCGCCGTTGCAACGCCGGGTCAAGACCCGCTCCGCGCCGTCGCGCAATCTTGATTACGGCTTCGAAACGCGCGCGATCCATGCCGGCGCGGCGCCCGATCCGACCACCGGCGCGCGTTCGACCCCGATCTATCAGACGACGGCCTATGTGTTCGACGACGTCGACCACGCCGCCTCGCTCTTCAACCTGCACAATTTCGGCTACATCTATTCGCGGCTGACCAATCCGACCGTGTCGGTGCTGGAAGAGCGCATCGCGGCGCTTGAAGGCGGGCGCGCCGCGGTTGCCGCCTCTTCAGGGCATGCGGCGCAGTTCTTGACCTTCTTCACGCTGATGGAGCCCGGCGACGAATTCGTCGCGTCGCGCAACCTTTATGGCGGCTCGCTCACCCAATTCGGTCTCTCGTTCAAGAAGCTCGGCTGGACCTGCCATTTCGTCGATCCGACCGAGCCCGAAAACTTCCGCAAGGCGCTCACGCCGAAGTGCAAGGCGATCTTCATCGAGAACCTCGCCAATCCCGGAGGGGTCGTCGTCGATATCAAGCCCGTCGCCGATGTCGCACATGAGGCGGGTCTGCCGCTGATCGTCGACAACACGCTCGCCACCCCGTATCTCTGCCGGCCGATCGAGCACGGAGCGGACATCGTCGTGCACTCGACCACCAAATTCCTCGCGGGGCACGGCAATTCACTCGGCGGCGTGGTGGTCGAATCGGGCAAGTTCGATTGGTCGCAAGGGGGCCGCTTTCCCTCGCTGACCGAGCCGGAGCCCGCCTATCATGGGCTCAAGTTTTTCGAGAATTTCGGCGATTTCGCCTTCACCATGAAAGCGCGCGCTGTGGCCTTGCGCGATTTCGGTCCGGCGCTTGCGCCGATGAATGCGTTCCTCACCATCACCGGCGTCGAGACGCTGCATGTGCGGATGGGGCGGCATGTCGAGAACGCGCGGAAAGTCGCCGAATTCCTGAGCCAGCACCCGAAAGTCGCCTGGGTGTCCTACGCGAGCCTCAAGGACAGCGCCTATTACAAGCTCGCGCAAAAGTATCTGCCGAAAGGCGCGGGCGCCGTGTTCACCTTCGGCGTCAAAGGCGGGTTCGAGGCCGGCGTCAAGCTGGTCGAGGGCGTGCGCCTGTTCTCGCATCTGGCGAATATCGGCGATACGCGAAGCTTGATCCTGCATCCGGCGTCGACCACGCATCGGCAGCTTACTGACGAGCAGCGCCTCTCCGCGGGAGCCGGCGATGACGTCGTTCGCCTCTCGATCGGCCTCGAGACGGCCGACGATCTGATCCGAGACCTCGATCAGGCGCTGGAGGGCTAGTGGGTCAGCGGACAACGCATACCTTTGTGGGCGACTGCATCGCCCCTCGTCCCGAGCGCGTGGCCGTCGGCTCAGAAACTGAAAGCCTGTTGCGCTGCCTCTGGTGGATGAAGGCGAACGCCCTCCAATTCGAGCATACGGACCTTCGTTTTCGAGCCGCCAGGCGCGGAGAAACCGCCGATTTTGCCACCCGCGGCCAGCACTCTGTGACAGGGAATGATCAACGGCGCGGGATTTTTGGCCATCGCCTCGCCGACATCGCGCGCCGCTTCGCGGCCGGCGCCGACCTCCTTCGCCAGCGCGCCATAGGTGGTCGTGCGCCCCCAGCCGACCCGGCGCAGGGAGTCATAAATCTGCGCAAAGAACGCGTCCTGGCCGGCGAGGTCGAGTTGAACCTGAGAGAAGTCCGTTTCCTCGCCGGCGAAATACCGCTTCGCCGCCTCGATGACCGCCGCAATGTCTTCCGGCGGCGCGCCCGGCTCCGCGCCGGGAGCCCGGCGGCGCATCAGCCGTTCGGCCGCTTCGGCGGTTTTCGTCGGCAATTGAAAGCGCGCGACCCCTGCATCGCTCCACGCGATCGCGCAGAAGCCCATGGCGGTCTCAAAGACATGATAATGCTGTATGGCCTCGCTCATTGCATTGCTTCCGGTTTCGTCACCAAGGAAACATGCGCCGCCGCGCCCCAAATTCAACCCGATTCCTGCCGTCGCATTCACAGCCCAGACTAAGCCTTGCGCTTCAACCGTCCGTCCGCATCATATCGGCGAGCGCGTTGCGCATTGAGGTGCTGGGCACGCCGAACAATCCGCCATAGGGTTCATCCATGTCGAGGATGACAAAGACGGCGATCGCGATCGACAGCGCGCACAAAACGGTCATCGTCGCCACCATCCCGTTGGGCCGCGCCGTCAGGCCAAACGATCCAAACAGGATCGAAAGCCAGATCACCAACACCCAGTAGAAGGGTGGCGAGAAGGAGGGACGCGCGCCCTCGATGACCTTCCACCTGGCGTTCAGCAAGTCGCTGTAGTGTCCAACGCACGCGGCCAGCTGAATCCTGTGGAAACTGTCTGTCGGCTGAAGCCCATTAACGTCGCGTCCGACCACGCTCAAGACGTCGGCCAAGAGCGGCGATTCCCCGAGCCTCGGCATCTTGGCCAGATCCGGAAAAGCAACGCCCGCAGGACGTGGTTCGTCAGGCCACGTGCTCGCGATCACCGCGGCGACATATCCGCGCAATTGCCCGCGGATGGGCGCCGTCTCGGCACCATAGTCGCGCAGGCAGCGGTCGAGCTGCGCAAGCTGCGCAGCGTCCTCGCCGCGAGCGCTATAGGCGGCGTCGAACCCGGCCTTGACCGAGGTCGTGAGAAGACCAAGCACGATCGCCGTGAACGTCACCAGGAGCGTGATCATAAGCTGCACCAGCGCGATGGACTCGGGCGACCGATGCTTCTCGGATAGGCGGGAATGGATGAAAAAGCCGATCGCCGCGCTCACGCACATGGCGGCGAATACGACGACGGAATAGACTGGATCTTGCACTGGATGGCCTGCCGCTTAGTGGCGCTGACGGGCGCGGAACCGACGATGGCCGCGTCCGTGGAGCGGCCGCCGTCTTTGAACCACGCTCCCTCAGTAGCCGCCGCCTCCGTGCTGGTAGGCGAAATCGATCCCGGCCTGAACCTCTCCCATGGCGTGTTCGATGAGGCGCATGGCCCGCTCGCGATGGCCGCCCTTGTTCGGCGTCGCCGCCTGCAAGGACTGCATCGCGGCTCCGAGCGCGGACAGGGCGCGCTCCATATTGCCCTGATAGGCCAAAGTGGGCGTCGATGTGAGCGCCAAAGCGGGCGCGGCGGCGACGCCGGCGGCGGCCATCAGAAGAAGATCGCGGCGGCAGGGCGTGGAAGTCATTGTTTCCTGTTCCTTTCGGTTCGGAGCGGAGGGAAGGGTTCGTCGGCCGGAGTGTCCTTTTGGGTCGGCGCCGATTCCTTTATCCTAGAGATCGCCGGAGAGATAAGCAGCTTGTCGAAGCCACGCTCTCCTGGATGACGTAGAGTGTAGAGTAATGTGTTGACAACAACACGGGAGCTCCAGCCTCGATCCAATCGAGACGGCAAAGCTCCCTCGCCCGCTCTTCCCCCAACCCCCGATTCGCCCCATATTCCGCTCATGCCTGCCCCCCGAAAATCCGCCCCTGGGCCGAAGTCCAAGGCCTCGCGGCCTGAAGTCCATCCGCTCGGCGAGCATCTCGCCGAGTTGCTCAATCCGGCGCTGATCGAGCCGAAGCCGCAAGGGTTCGGCGAAGCCGCCCAACCCAGGTTCGAGACCCCCGCTCCCGAAAGCCATCCGCGTGGCCTGACTGGGGCGGCGGTCTCGGCCGATTCGCTCAAAGCGCTGCTGGAGGAGGGCGATCCGAACATCCGCAATCGGCCGCCGTGGTTGCCGCACCGGCCGCCGCGGCCGGACAAGTCCGAGGGCGGCCGGCGCTTTCGCGTCGTATCCGAATTCGAGCCGAAGGGCGACCAGCCGCAGGCGATTGCGGAACTGGTGAAGGGCGTCCAGGCCAGCGAGCGCGACCAGGTGCTGCTTGGCGTCACCGGCTCGGGCAAGACCTTCACCATGGCCAAGGTGATCGAGGCGACCCAGCGGCCGGCGCTGGTCCTCGCGCCCAACAAGACGCTGGCCGCGCAACTCTACGGCGAGTTCAAGAGCTTCTTCCCCGATAACGCGGTCGAATATTTCGTCTCCTACTACGACTATTACCAGCCCGAGGCCTACGTCCCGCGCACCGACACCTATATCGAGAAGGAATCCGACATCAACGAGCAGATCGACCGCATGCGCCACTCGGCCACGCGGGCGCTGCTCGAGCGCGACGACGTCATCATCGTCGCCTCCGTCTCCTGCATCTACGGCATCGGCTCGGTCGAGACCTATACCGCGATGACCTTTTCCTTGAAGCTTGGCGACAAGGTCGATCAGCGCCAGCTTGTCAAGGACCTCGTCGCGCTGCAATACAAGCGCGTGCAGGCCGGCGATTTTTCGCGCGGTCTATTCCGCGTGCGCGGCGACACGATCGAAGTGTTCCCGGCCCACTACGAGGACCGCGCCTGGCGCATCGGGCTGTTCGGCGACGAGATCGAGTCGATCGTCGAGTTCGATCCGCTTACGGGTGTGAAGACGCAGGACCTCGAGTTCGTCAAGATCTACGCCAATTCGCACTATGTGACGCCGCGACCGACGCTCTTGCAATCGATCGAGGGGATGAAACTCGAGCTCAAGCAGCGCCTGGACCAGCTCCATGCGCAAGGGCGGCTGCTCGAAGCGCAACGGCTCGAGCAGCGCACCCTGTTCGATCTTGAAATGCTGGAGGCGACCGGCTCGTGCGCCGGCATCGAGAACTATTCGCGCTATCTGACCGGGCGCAGGCCCGGCGAGCCGCCGCCGACCCTGTTCGAGTACCTGCCGGACAACGCGCTCGTCTTCACCGACGAGAGCCATGTCACGATCCCGCAGATCGGCGGCATGTATCGGGGCGACTATCGGCGCAAGGCGACGTTGGCCGAATACGGCTTCCGCCTGCCATCCTGCATGGACAATCGGCCGCTCAGGTTCGAGGAATGGGACGCGATGCGGCCCCAGACCGTTCACGTCTCGGCGACGCCGGGACACTGGGAGATGGAGCAAACGGAAGGCGCATTCGTCGAGCAGGTGATCCGCCCGACTGGCCTCATCGACCCGCCGGTCGAGATTCGCCCCGCGCGCAGCCAGGTCGACGACCTGCTCAGCGAGGTCAAGGAAGTCGCGCGGCGCGGCTACCGTACGCTCGTCACCACGCTGACCAAGCGCATGGCCGAGGACCTGACCGAATATCTGCATGAAAACGGCGTGCGGGTGCGCTACATGCATTCCGACATCGACACCATCGAGCGCATCGAGATCATTCGCGATCTGCGCCTCGGCGCGTTCGACGCGCTGGTTGGCATCAATCTCTTGCGCGAAGGGCTCGATATTCCCGAGTGCGCCTTTGTCGCCATCCTCGACGCCGACAAGGAAGGTTTTCTGCGCTCCGAGACGTCGCTCGTGCAGACGATCGGCCGCGCGGCGCGCAATGTCGACGGCAAGGTCGTGCTTTACGCCGACGTGATCACCGGCTCGATCACACGCGCGATGGACGAGACCGAGCGGCGGCGCCAGAAGCAGACCGCCTATAACGAAGCCCACGGCATCACCCCGTCCTCGATCCGGCGCGGCATCCAAGACATTCTGGGCTCCGTCTACGAGGCCGATCACGTGACCGTCGACATCGGCCTCGCCGACGCTCCGGCCATCGGCCACAATCTGCAGGCGACGATCGCCGATCTCGAGAAGCGGATGAGGGAGGCGGCGGGCAATCTCGAATTCGAGGAGGCGGGCCGCATGCGCGACGAGATCAAGCGCCTGCAATCGGTCGCGCTCGCCATCGGCGACGACCCGATGGCGCGCCAGATGGACATCGAGGCGACGGCCGGGTCTTACGCCGGCGAGCGCCCGTTCGGCCGCGCCGCCAACCTGCCCTCGACCCGCCCCCGCAAGCCGACCGACGCAGACATGGGGCCCCACAATTGGGGCGGCGGCGAAGCGCGCCCGAAGGGCGGACGGATGAAGGGGCGAAGGCGGGGGTAAGCTCTCGTTCGCCTGGAGAGCGGCGCGACTATTCCCTCTCCCGATCGGAGGACCAGGAGAGGGCCGGACTCCTGTTCTACTTGGCGAGGGCTCGATTTCGGCCCCGTGCCTCTATTCGCTACTGTGAGAGCGCCGCTGCGAGGCTGGTCAAGTCAGGAACTCCAAGTCCTGTTACAGGATTCCAACCAGGACCCGCCTTGTACGCACCATTCGTTCCCTCCGTGATATCATGAAAGGTCTTGCGCGTCCCTGCATCGTAAAGACGGGGCGCCAAGAAACCGATTGGGGACTGTCCTGAAGCAAGCCTCTTTTCCGCGAGCAACGCGTTGAAGCCGGCCCAGATCGGAGTGCTCCAGCTTGTACCGCCGACCGGCCAATCTGTTCCGTTTCTAATAACCAAAGCGCCCGGATTTGGATCCGCAACGGCGCTCACGTCGGGCACCAGTCGCATGGTGCTGTTGATTTGAGGGTAAGCTAATTGCCAATCCGGTCGAGGTCGGAATTTGCTCACGCCCCCGCCGCTTCCTGACCAACCCTCTTCCTTCACTCTTTGCGTCCGGGCTTCGTCCATCGTAAGCGTTGTCCCGCCGACGGCGATCACGTTGGAATCGGACGCTCCAAATTCCACTATTGTATCTAAACCTCGATGTTGACCGTCGGCAGCGGGGTTCGAACCGGCATCGCCGGAAGAAACGAATACGTTGGTACCAATCGCCCGCAAAGTGCCAAATACCCCATCCTCATGTTGAATATAAGCTTCGGCAAGATCCTCGCGTAGCCCGAGGCTTATCGATACGGTGCGAAGATTAGCATTGGCCAGGGCATCGCTTAATATTCGGTCCAGCGCCCGATCCAAAAAGGTAAATTGAAGCGAACCTGCCGCATAGACGGCGACGTTCGCGCCTGGAGCAATGCCGCTCGCCCATTCCGCATCCAGCGTCTCTTCACCTTCTCTATTTGGTAAGGGAGCTTGATCACCTTGCACGTTGATCAACTGAATCTGATTTTCCTGTATGTTTAAATTGTTTCTTCTCCAAAACTGCGTTATATCCGTCATTAAAGGAAGCGAATCAATTAATATTGCTACTGTTTGGCCTTTTCCTGTAGCCCGAATTCCAGTTGCATTGTACGCGTTCAAAACGTCAGCCACAGAATAGGTGGCAACTGTTACAGCGGCGCTTCTTGGAACGATTCCAGATGAATCCGACGACGGCTCCTGAGAGACGTAACTCGCGCGAGCTACGATGTGCGTCACTGCTTCGGTCCAAGGCTGCAGTCCGCCAATTCCATCCAGGCCCACAGCAACTTCCTTGGGAAGCTTCGGTGGCGTATCTGGAGCCACCCCCGGGATAGTGGAACCGTCAGGTTTGATTACACTAACGATACCTACATGAAGAGAATTTTGTATCTTGTCTATCGTCGCTGTCGCGTCAACTCTCTTACTATCAGAGCTGATTTTGATATCTTGGTAACCAGACTCTTTTAGCCAAGCGGCAAGCTTTTCAGCCTGTTGGGTGATCCACTGTAGGCCTCCTTCACTTCGCCAGGAGACAGAGTTCGATTCTGTTTATTTGCTTCCTCGACAGCCGCGTAGTTTTTCGATTGCATGTAAAAGTTGAGATTGACGGTTCTATTTAGATCGGCGGAATCAGGAGTGCTAACATTTCTTGCCGGACCCGTCGGGGGCGGCAGAGGCGCGACGCTATTCGGGTACGCTTTGAAATCACCTTCAATTGTTTGAGGATACGCTACAGAGCCCGAAACTATCAGTCCGCATACCCCGTAGAGAAAGTGAGAAAATCTAATCTTTTTGCCCATCGATTCCTCCTACAAAACTACAAAAAAAT
>Ga0210406_10000300_pt1 | contig 71697 bp, 49 predicted proteins | sample IncBWC30MmetaG_FD_155454 | JGI IMG/M metagenome (GOLD analysis project Ga0210406, IMG submission 155454) | Forest soil microbial communities from Barre Woods Harvard Forest LTER site, Petersham, Massachusetts, United States - Inc-BW-C-30-M | ecosystem: Environmental > Terrestrial > Soil >...
CCGAATGATCTATCTGTCGGGATTTATATGCTGGAAATAATAGATCCAAATAAAAAAATGACCAGGATCAATTTTAAAAAGTAGTATAACAAGATCAAATAGTATCTATTTTATTCCTAAAATGTAGGGTTATAAATTTTAAGAATAGGGATCATAAACTGCCAGATGTTTCTACACCTGGCTTATTTTTAACTGTATCATTTTAATTTAATTGTCCGGGTGAAATCGATAAAAATTAACATACATTATTTAATTATCAATTTAATCCCATACTGATGGGCATCATATTTGTTCCATACAATAAAGTTAGTCAGACTTCGAGTCAACTATAGAGATTATCAAAGGGCTGTTTTTACGGCCCTTTCTTTTTTACATTACTTTAAATAACGCTATTATCTTCGCAGGGATAAAAAATAAAAATATCATCTCTAATGAAAAAAAGATTTATACAGGTTGCAATTACATTATTCGTAGTTTCTCTGTTTTCAAATTATGCAAAAGCACAGGATACAACAAAATGTGCTAAACGTTATAATAGTTTGTATCAATACGGTATTGCCGATGCTTTTCTAGGTGGTGTTTACAAAGGTGAATTACCGATAGGCCAATTGAAATTGAAAGGAGATTTTGGTGTAGGAGCTCCTGATATGTTAGATGGAGAATTGATCGCCTGTAAAGGAAAAGTGTATCAGACAAAAGCCAGTGGAGAAACTATCGAAGTTCCGGATACATTAAAAACAGGACTTGCTTTTGTATGTTTTTTTAAAGCGGATACTTCTTTTCGTATTACAGATTCCATTTCACAAAAAGCAGCATTGCAGCAAATAGAAAATTATCTCGGTAACAAAAACGGGATTTATGCTATTCGTATTACCGGTCTTTTTATGCATGTTAAAACAAGGGCATTTCATCCTGTAGATAAAGAACCTTTTCCCGCGTTGGCTAGTATTCCCGATAAGCAAGAGTTTTTTGAATTCAATCATGTGAGTGGTACTCTCTGCGGTTACAAAATGCCGTCTTACATGGGAGGCGTTAATATTAGTGGATTTCATTTTCATTTTTTATCAGCGCAACATAATGCAGGTGGCCATGCATTAGATTTTTCTCCGGAAAACGTATTAGTAGAAATCGCAATCATCAATACTTTTGAAGTAGCAATCCCTCAGGATAAGTTGTTTAAGGATTTTAAATTTAAAGGCCCGGGTGAGGCGGGGATGACTAATAAATAGGTATTGGGTAATCATCTCTACACTAAAACGTATAAAAAATAATCTCTTAAAGTTGGCACAGTTTTATTATTAAATGTTTGTAAATATTTCTCAAACAATTAAAATATATAAAATGATAAACTTACCAACAGAGGATTTAACCGGCGTTACTGATACACCTCCTCATGTAAATATTCCATTACAATATTTAACAGCCTCGTCAATTATCGGAGACGAAGTGTATAACAAAAAAGATGAACATTTGGGCAATATAAAAGATGTAATGATAGATATCACTACAGGTAAAATAGAATATTATGTTATTGAATTCGGAGGATTTTTAGGTATTGGCGAAAAGTTTTTTGCTGTACCATTCCGGGTACTTGAAGTAAATTCAGGCAAAAGATTATTTGTATTGGATCAGCCAAAAGAAGTGTTAGAAAAAGCGCCGGGCTTTGATAAAGAGCATTGGCCAAAAACAAATGAGCATTTAGGATATTATGATTATTGGAGTTTTGTATAAACAAAATGATTTCATCTAAATAAAAAAGCTAAACAATATTGTTTAGCTTTTTTATTATACACTCTTGATTTCTACATCAATTGTAAAAGAAATACTTATAGCAAAATAATGCTACTATTAAATTATTGAAAGGAGCCTGGCTGCCAAGCGAAGAGCACTTTACAATAAAAAAGTATTCTTTATATTATAAACTCTTTACTGCGTTCTTAACTTTTTCCCAGTAAGTAACCGCTTCAAGATGGTTGCCGTACTTAGATTCGTTGATATATGTATCTACTAATGTTAGTGTATCATCTTTAGCAGAAAAGAAGCTGTGGTTTTCTTTTTTAAAGAAAAGGTGCCATAATTCTTTTGCTCTTTGTTGAGGTTGTAGTGGTGGTTGTAATGCTTCCATGTTTATTAGTTTTATAGGTTTTAATAATTGTTTACTTGTTTGTTTCTTCCACAAAGATAGATCGCGGTTATTTCGCTTTTTAACCAACTTAGTTGGTGTTTTATCAGGTCAAAACAGTTAATAAATTGTTTAAACCATTGATAGTCCAGTGTTTCAGTAGGAAATATTAATGATATCCAGCCTTATTTCCACATAGGTGGATAAAGTAAGAAATCTTCAGGTGATAATAAAACGGGCGGTTAACAAAATAGTATCTAACCTAACCTTTTAGCAATAACATAAGTATATGTAATTGTACTATTCGATTAATTAAATTGCACTATGCCACAATCAAAAGACTTTGATAGTTTCTATATTTCCAATCTATTACCTTCAATTGAAAGATTGAAAAAAGAAAAAATGATACCAAAATACTGGATGTTATTCGGTATCCTTTGTGTGCCACTGATCATTGCTGTTGTGGTTGATTTTGCTTACATGGGTTCAACATTAGCTGAAACATACATTGTATTATTAGTAATTGGAATAATAGCATCCGTCTATTTTTATAGTAAATACACGGATACTTTTGTTGATGATTATAAAGCAAGTATCATTAAAGGAGTTATACAATGCCTTAATCCTAATTTTACTTATTTGCCAGATAAATCTGTGCCTCGTACGGATTATATTACCAGTAGTCTTTATCGTTATGGATACGATGAATTTTATGGAGATGATTACATTGAAGGCGTTTATAAAAATGTTTCTTTTCATTGTTCTGAAGTACAAACGAAAGCAGACTACATAACAGGTAGGGGAAACGTATTGGGAGGTACTTCCGGGCCTGATCGGGAGAGATGGTTTCAGGCAAGCGATCCTGTAATTTTTAGTGGTCTTTTCTTTACTGCAGAAATCAGTAAAGCTGCGATTGGTTGCACATACATTTGGGAAAAAGGATTTGCGCAAATACCTACGAATGATGTTGATGAACATTATGGGCGTTTATTGCCAATGCCTTCTGTTGGTTCTTTGTCTTTTGATGATGCTGGCCTTCAAGAGTATTTTAGTGTGTATAGTAATTATGCACCCGAAGCTGAACATATACTTACGCCTGAAAGAAGAGATAATTTAGTTAAACTAAGGCAATTACTTAATAAGAAAATACGTGTTTCTTTTGTTCAGGGAGTTTGTTATGTAGCCGTAGAATTTTATGGCGACTTGTTTGAGCCTTTTTCTGCCGACATTGCAGATAAAAAGGAAATAGATGAGTATGTTAGAACGATCAATTTAATACCGACTATTATTGATTATTTGAAGTTAGATGAATTGCAATAAAAAGTAAAAAGTAAAAATTCTAAAATAAAAAGTAAAAAATAAGAAAATGAAAGCTCAATTTTTACTTTTAGTTTTTCACTTTTTATTTAATAAATCTGCTCTGCATAAGGCATATCCGGTTCTAGTTTTTTCTCATTGATCAAAAACTTATTTCGCCATGCAACAAATGCTGCAAGTAATGTCATCAATATTAATAAAGATAATGCTTTTGAAAGGTCGGCTGCTTCAGAAATAAAACCGATCACAGAAGGACCCGTTAAGAAACCAATTAATCCACCGGTTGTGATCATCGCAAAACCTTCAACAGAACTTACGCCGGGAATATTTGCAGAAGCTCTGAATAATACAGGAACAATACAGCAACAACCAAATCCTATCATCACATAGCCGGCAATAGCCATTAACACAATAGGAGAAAGCACAACAATTAAAAATCCTGTTGAAGCTACAAGGCTTCCGGCTATTACTATCTTTTTACTACCTACTTTGGATAATAATGCATCGCCATTTAAACGTCCGATCGTCATTGCTGCGGAAAACCCCGCGTAACCTAAACTGATCAATGCTTTTGGTGAATGCAATACTTCTTTAAAATAAATAGCACTCCAATCGGCTACGCAACCTTCTGCCATAAAACTCACCATGCAGATAAATGATAAACCTAATATTGGAAGCGATGGGAATTTTAATTTATCTCCGGAATGAATAATATCCTTGTTAGCAAGCAACAAATTTCTGTTACAAAAAATAACAACAATGATGGCAACAGCAACAATAATTATTTGCCAATGCGAAGGGATCAGTACGGCAAAAAATGCCACGGCTAATCCTGCACTAACGGTACCGCCTAAACTATACATACCATGACAAGTACTCATGAATAATTTATCGAACTTTTTTTCCATCAGGTTTACTGTAGCGTTGACAGATACGCCATTTAAAAAACTTACAATTCCGAAAAGATATAAGGATATCCAGAACGTGATACGGTCCGGCGCATTGATTTGTAAAATAGCTAGAAGACATAAAACGATATATCCGCTCAGCATCCATTTGCCAATAGGTATTTTACTAAATACTTTTCCTGAAACTAACATGCCGGTGATGGCACCCAATGGAGATAATAATAAGGAAAGGCCCAGACTTCCATCTGTAAAACCAAGCTTAGCCTTGATACCAGGAATTGCAGCAACCCAAATACCAAACAATAAACTTGTAGTACAAAATAAAAAACCAACGGCTAAGACCGGTTTGTTTTTTATGAAGGAAGAGAGGTTTTTCAGCATAAACTATAAAGTAAAAAATAAAAAGTAAAAATTTGACCGCAAAGGGCGTAAAAAAAGCGCAAAGTATCGCAAAGGCCCTTGGCGATACTTTGCGTATTACTTAGCGCTCTTAGCGGTTAAAAATTATCCTGCAAGAATAGTTTCAATAGCTTTCAACTCTTCAGCAGTAAAAGCAGTATTCTTCAATGACTCTAAATTATTATCTAACTGTGCAACTGAACTTGCACCTATCAATACAGAAGTTACACGTTTATCTTTTAATAACCATACTAATGCCATTTGCGCTAATGACTGATTTCTTTGCTTCGCGATCTCGTTTAATTTTTTTAAGCTTTCTACTTTTTCCGGAGTAATGTCACTCTTTTGCAAATAACCATTAGGGTTAGCAGCTCTTGAATGTTCTGGAATGCCATTTAGATATTTATCTGTCAGCATACCTTGTGCTAATGGTGAGAAAGCAATACAGCCAATACCATATTCTCCCAAAACATCCATCAATCCACCTTCAACCCAACGGTCCAACATCGAATATCTTGGTTGATGAATTAAGCAAGGTGTGCCTAATTGTTTTAAAATATCAGCAGCGCGTTTAGTATCAGCAGCAGAATAGCTGGAAATACCTGCATACAAAGCCTTGCCTTGTTTTACAATAGTATCTAAAGCACCCATAGTTTCTTCCAACGGCGTATTAGGGTCGAATCGGTGCGAATAAAAAATATCTACGTAGTCGATCTGCATTCTTTTCAGACTTTGATCAAGACTGGAAACAAGGTATTTACGGGAACCCCATTCGCCGTAAGGCCCGGGCCACATATCGTAGCCGGCTTTAGAGGAAATAACCAGTTCATCACGAAGGTTTCCTTGAAAATCCTGTTTCAGGATCTTGCCAAAATTGGTTTCAGCAGAACCCGCAACCGGCCCGTAGTTATTTGCCAGGTCAAAATGGGTGATACCGGCATCAAAAGCCCGTTGAACGATCTTTCTACCGTTCTCAAAATCGTCTACTGAACCGAAATTGTGCCATAATCCGAGGGAAATGGCTGGTAATAACAATCCGCTTTTGCCACAGCGGTTATAAGGCATTGACTCATAGCGTTTTTCAGAAGGAATATATCCCATAATTTAAAGATTGTCGTGTGAAATTAAATTGTATTTTTGAAAACTTTTAAAAAAATGCTGAAATCGATTTTGCTGTATCACTGAGCCTGCCATATTTAATACTTTAGCTACGAGTCTAATTTATCTATAGCGTAATTTTCTCTGAAAATTATTATCAAGCCAGGCCTGCACAAGATCATATTTTATACTAATTAATAATCCCGCAATTGATATACTATATTACAGATATCATTGCTTAACAAAAAAATCAAACTATGTTGAATTTTGATGCGGTAATTTTTGATATGGATGGCGTAATTACCAAAACGGCGGTGGTGCATTCAAATGCATGGAAAGAAATGTTCGATGAATACCTTCATAAAAGAGAAAAAGAACACAACGAACCTTTTAAAGAATTCACACATACAGATGATTATCTTCCTTATGTTGATGGCCGTCCGAGATACCAGGGCGTTGATCGTTTCTTAAAATCAAGAGGCATCAATATTCCTTTCGGTGATCCGAATGACGAACCAAGAAAAGAAACTGCTTGCGGTTTAGGTAACAGAAAAAACGAATTTTTCAATAAAGTATTAGAAGAAGATGGTGTAGGCTTATACGATTCTACCATCAAATTGATAAAAGACCTTTTAGCACGCGGCATTAAAGTGGGCGTTGCTACATCAAGCAAAAACTGCGATGTTATTTTAGATAAAGCAGGCATCAAAAATTTATTTGAAACACAGGTTGATGGTGTTATTTCAGCTGCAACAGGATTAAAAGGTAAACCGGAACCGGATATTTTTACCACTGCTGCAGATAATTTGGGAGTGAAATATAATCGTGCTATTGTTGTAGAAGATGCTGTATCAGGTGTACAGGCAGGCGCTAAAGGAAACTTTGGCTTAGTGTTAGGCGTAGCAAGAGAAGAAAATGCACATGAATTAAAAAGCAATGGAGCTGATGTAGTGGTAGAAGACCTATCGGAAGTAACGATAGAGGATCTGGATAAATTTGTTGCGGCAAAACAAAATAAAAAATAACGATTGTACATACTAATTAATTCTAACTAAAAAGCGATATGAAAAAAAAGCCCTTATTAAGTTTTTGGCAGTTATTCAATATGAGTTTCGGCTATATTGGTATCCAGTTCGGTTTTGCCTTACAGAATAGTAACCTGAGCCGTATTTTTGAAACGCTTGGTGCAAAGCAAGATGCAATCCCAGCTTTATGGATCGCTGCGCCATTGTCTGGTTTGATCATTCAACCGATCATTGGTTATATGAGCGATAGAACATGGAACAGTTTAGGTCGTCGTAAACCATACTTTCTTACAGGTGCGATTTTAGCTTCTTTGGCATTATTTATATTACCTAATTCGCCTTCTTTATGGATCGCTGCGGGTATGTTATGGATGTTGGATGGATCGATCAACATTACCATGGAACCTATGCGCGCATTTGTAGGAGATATGTTGCCTGATGAGCAAAGAACGCAAGGGTTTGCAATGCAAACATTTTTTATTGGAGCAGCTTCTATTGTTGGATCTGCATTGCCCTATATTATTACTAATTTAATTGGCGTATCCAATACACCTGCTCCTGGTGAGTATCTGTCTCCGTCTTTGAAATTTGCTTTTTACACAGGGGGACTGATATATATATCTGCTGTTCTGTGGACTATTTTTTCTACAAAAGAATATTCACCGGAAGAGTTGGAAGCATTTAACGCGCATGAAACAGATGATGCAGCAAAAGAAGGTGAAGAAATTATCCTTGATACAAAAAAATATTATACTTCTGGTTTAAGTTACCTTGTTGCTGGTCTAATTGCAACCTTTATTGTATTTCATTATGATTGGGATAAGGGATTATACATCCTTTCAATTGCCATTGCAGCCTATGGTTTATTACAATTAATAACTGCTCAGCTTTTTGTTAATGGAAAAAGAAATGGTATTGTTGAAATCATATATGATATGCACAATATGCCTAAAACTATGATACAGCTTGCATTGGTAACAACGTTTACCTGGTTTGCTATGTTTTCATGGTTTATTTATTGTACACCTGCTATTACAAGTTATCATTATGGTACCAGTGATACAACTTCTGCATTGTATAATAATGGTGCTGATTGGGTAGGTATATTGAATGGTGTTTATAATGGTGTTGCTGCATTAATAGCATTTCTTTTACCTGTAATTGCTAAAAAATTTACAAGAGTAAAAACGCATATGCTTTGTTTATTTATAGGTGGAGCAGGGTTAATATCGATGTACATTTTTAAAGATCCTAAATTATTGATCATATCAATGATCGGACTTGGTGTTGCATGGTCTGGTTTATTAACTTTCCCATACGCTATTCTTAGTAGTGTAGTTCCGCAAAAGAAGATGGGCGTTTACATGGGAATGTTTAATTATTTTGTTGTTATTCCGCAAATTCTTGCGGCAGCAGTTCTCGGTTTGTTGGTACGTACTGTATTTCATGATCAGGCTATTTATGCCATTGTATTAGGAGGCGTAGCAATGATCGTTGCAGGTCTGTTAATGTTGTTAGTAAAAGATAAAAACGAAGCATAATAATATGAATACAAATCTTTGGAAAGTAAGTACTGATACGTTCGTAAATGAGAAGGAAAGTATCATGCGTATGGGTAATGTGTATCAAATTGCAAACGGTTACATGGGCTACCGTGGAACATTTGATGAATTTGGTCCGGATGAATTAGTAGGGATAACGATCGCAGGTATCTTCGATCGCGTTGGTGATTCATGGCGCGAGCCGGTGAATGCTCCTAACGGCGGCTACACCAAACTAACGGTGGATGGTAACGACATTTCTGCGTTGACATCAACAGTTAAAAAACATACACAGAATCTGAATTTAGAAAATGCTGTTTTTAATCGTGAAACTTCTTATGAAGTAAATGGTAAAACTGTAAGGATCAACTCTACAAGATTTTTAAGTGCAGATAAACCAAACTTGGGTATTGTTAAATTCAGCGTTACAACTGATAAGGCTGCCAAAGTAAAAATCAGCACAGGTATTGATGCAAATATTTGGGATTTGAATGGTAAGCATTTAGTAAGCCTTCAATTAGAAAAAAGCGGCGATGCATTATTAGTGCATGGTGTTACCAATGAATTAGGTAAGAAAGTTGCCGTTGCTGAAACGATTGATATCGCTTTTGGGAAATATGGTCATGAAGTTGCAGGTAACAGAGATCTGCATGTAATTGAATTAGATACTGAGGCAGGTAAAACATATACCTTCTATAAATATTTCGCAGTATACACTGCAAACGATCACGTAACAGGAACGTTGAATGATGCTGCAGTTAAAACTGTAACTGATGCTAAAGTCGCAGGTTACGAAAAAAATCTAAGCGCTCACAACACAGAATGGGCTAAGAAATGGGCCTATTGCGATGTGGTAATTGATGGTGATGATGAGGCGCAACAAGCTTTACGTTATAGTATTTTTCAATTATTGATCGTTGCTCCTGTTAACGGAAGTGCGAATTCAATTCCTGCAAGAGCATTATCTGGTCAGGTGTATAAAGGTGCTATTTTCTGGGATACAGAAATGTTTATGTTCCCTTTCTTCCTGTACACGTATCCTGAAAAAGCGGTTGAGCTAATGCGCTACAGAATTAAGACATTGGATGGTGCACGCAGAAAAGCTAAAACAGAAAGCATTGGATTTGATGGTGCATTTTATGCATGGGAAAGTCAGGATGATGGTGATGATGCTTGTACTTATTTTAATATCGGTGATCCAAACACAGGAAGAGATCTACGCACACACTTTAGAGATAAACAAGTGCATATCAGCGGGGATGTTGCCATCGCTATGTGGGAATATTTTAAATTAACCGGTGATGACTCCTTATTATTAGAAGGTGGCGCTGAAGTTATTTTAGAATGTGCACGTTTCTATTATTCTTATGCTTACTTCCAAAAGAATAAGAACAGATATGAAATTTTGGATGTTATCGGGCCTGATGAATATCATGAGCGCGTTAACAACAATGCGTTTACAAACATGGTGACAAAAGCTACGTTTGAAATTGCGAATGCAACAGTTGCTTATCTTAAAGAAAAACATCCTGCGGCATTGGCTACATTGGTTAAAAAGATCAATATCGAAAATGAATTAGCATCATTCGTTGAAGCTGAAAAATTATTGTATGTTCCTCAACCGAATAAAGATGGTGTTATCGAACAGTTTGATGCATACTTCAAATTAAGAGAAACGACTATCAAAGAATTAAAAGCACAAATGATCCATCCGAATGAATATTTGGGTGCCGGTCAAGGCCTGGCAGTTCCAACAAAAATTATCAAACAGGCTGATGTGGTAATGATGTTGAACATGTTTAAAGATCGTTATTCAAAAGAAATTAAAAAAGCAAACTGGGAATACTACGAACCACGTACAGAACATGGTTCAAGCTTAAGCGCTTGTGCTTACGCAATGGTAGCAACAGAATTTGGCAATATTGATTTTGCATACGATTACTTTATGAGAACGGCTAAGATCGATATCGAAGCAAAGTATAAAGTATATGTAGGAACGATCTTTATGGGTGGTTCTCATCCCGCAGCTAACGGTGGCGCATGGATGACAGCAGTATTCGGTTTTGGTGGTGTTCAATCTACAGCTAATAACATAGTTATCAATCCAAGATTGTATAAAAAATGGAACAGCTTACAATTCAATATGATTTATAAAGGTGATCGTTTTAAAGTGAACATCGGACAAAACAAAGTGGAAGTTATTGCCGATGTAACGAATAATGCCAATCATACTTTTGTGATAACGGGACAATCAATTGTTGCTGCACCAGGTAAAACAATAACACAGGAATTAGCTGCTAAAAGTTTAGCATAATATTTTCTCGTTTTAAATAATAAAAAATGTCCCGAAAAATTCGGGACATTTTTTATTACAATAAGTTGATCAATTACCTTAAGATCATTATTCGATCGCTTTTTAATGTCTTCCCACTGCTATTTAGAATTGTATAATAATATTTCCCCGCAGGTAAAGCGGCTACATTTATTGTAAGTGGATAGGAATAAGTAATAGTATTATTAATTACAACTTGCCCTTTATCATTAATTAATTGAAAATATAAAGTTCCTGTTTCAGTCTGGTTAAATTTAATAGAGACATATTGATTGGCAGGATTGGGATACGCCAACACAGGTGCATTATTTGCAGCAATGCAGGAATCTATAGCAACTGTTACATAAGCGCTTCCATGACAACCTGTTTGTGTATCGGTTGCCGTTACATAATATGATGTAAGAACTGAAGGAGCAACAACAGAAGGATTAGATAGCGTGGATGTAAAGCCGGCAGGAGCTGAAGTCCAGCTATAATTACAATTTGGCAGTGCGTCAAGCCCTATAGAAACCGTTGAACCAACGCAGGTTTGTTTGATCGTATCAGGAAGTGAAATATGTAGTGGCAATAAATTTACAAGAACAGAATCTTTTGAGAAACAGCCATTGGATACAGCTGTTACTGTTAGTATGTATTTAGTACTGCTTAAAAGTCCGCTAACAGTAGGTTGAGCTATTGTTGCATTATTTAACCCGGTAGCAGGTTGCCATGAATAATTAAAATTGGGAATTTGTGGAGATCCGATCACAGCAGCGCTTCCATCACAAGTAGTTTTATCTGTGCCTGCATCTGCTGATGGACTGGCAAGTATTGTTACTGCTACAGTCACTGGATTGTTAGTGCAGCCAGCTATAGAAGTTGCCTGAATATAATAAACACCACTTGTACTTATAGCGTTTGGCGTTGGCAAAGGATTGCTAATCGCAATGTCGTTTATAGCTGCATAATAATTGAGCACAGTTCCCTGTGGTAAAAAGCTATTATTAATTGCTATTGCAGGATTGGTTATGTCTACTGTTCCAGGAGAACAAACACCGAGAGGATTCGTAACAACTAAAGGAGGAAGAGCAGTTGCTACAGCTAAATTTAATGTTGCAACTGAATCACAGCCTATATAATTAACTAACGTTACAGTATATGTACCTGCAGCATTATGAGAAACTGTGTTCCAAACATATGGCAGACTTGATGGACAGATCGCTACATTAGTTGTGCTGGTACTTGCCTGTCGCACAATTTGTGTTAGAGTGGTTGTAGTTGCACATTGCCCTGCAGCTGGTGTAAAAGTATAGGTGCCTGTTATTACGTTACCTACAGTTGCAGGAGACCATATACCTGTTATGGCATTGATTGATGTGTTTGGTAATGTGGGTGCTGTTGAGCCATTACATATTGGTGCTAAAGGAGTGAAAAGTGGTATTATTCCGGGAGTAATAATTGTTTGTACTAACGAAGTTGTAGTAGCACATTGTCCGGCAGTAGGAGTGAAAATATATGTACCGGTTGCAGTATTGCTAACAATTGAAGGAGACCAGGTTCCTGTTATACCATTAGTTGATGTAGTTGACAATGTGGGTGCTGGTGAACCACTACATATTGCTGGTAAACTAGTAAAAGTTGGCGTTGTTGCCGGATGTAATGTTGCAACTACGGCGGCAACATTACTACAACCTGTGGCTGTAGTTGCTTTGATATAATAATTACCACTTATTGTAATTGCCGCAGGATTTACCAGCACTGTAGTTGTTGCAGGATCTGTATAATAGCTCAGCGTTGAGCCACCTGGCAGATTACTCCCTGCTGTTATAGCAGGGTTTGTTATATCTATTGTTGAAGGTGTACAAACTACTGCGGGATTAGCGATAATAAGTGTTGGGCTTGGATTAACCGTTATCGTATGAACAAATGGCGTACCGGGACAACCTGCTGCCGTTTGCGGTACAATTGTGTAAGCAACATTAATCGGTGAAGTCGTAGTATTGATGAGTGTTTCTGCAATTGTTGCGCTTGAACCGGATGCTGCGCTATTGCTTATACCCGCAATTACAGGACGAGCCCATGTATAGGTAGCAAAAGGTGTAGCACTAAGGATGGCATATGATTGTGCTACATTATTACAGATAGCATCTGTCGGCGCGCTTATTATTGTAGCAGTAGGATTGACGGTTACTGTATAAGTAAATACAGCGCCCGTGCATGTAGAAGAGTTTGGTGTAATATTATATACAACATTAACTGGTAGAGAAGTAGTGTTTGTAAGTGTTTCTGTTATCGTAGAACTTGTACCCAATCCCAGAGGGTTACTGATACCCGCTACCACAGGGCGGCTCCAGGAAAAGGTTGTACCCGCTACATTACTAGTGATTGTATAAGCTTGTGCTGTATTATTACAGATTGTATTTGTTGCGGCACTTGTTACTATAGGAGGGGGATTGATTGTTACTATTACCGGCGCAACGCTACTACAGCCTAACGTAGTTGTAGCCTTAATATAATAAGTCCCACTTGTCGTTATAGCTGAAGGCGTTGCTAATGCGATTGTAACTGCAGCATTACTGTAATAAGATTGTGTAGTGGCTCCTACACTGCCGGCAGTTACAGCTGAGGCTGTAATATCCACTGTTGAAAACGAACAAACGGGAGGAGGATTTGTGATTGAAAGTACCGGAATTGGATTTATTATCACAACTACAGGTTTAATATCACTTGATACGCCATTCGTAGCTTTAATATAATATGTTCCACTGGTAGTAACAAAGCTTGGTGCAGATAATAAAAGCGTTCCCCCAGCATCCTTATAATAAGTCAGTATGGTACCTGTTGGTAAAGTACTTCCCGCAGTAATAGCAGCATTTGTAATATTGACTCCTCCCGGAGAACACGCCACCGCAGGATCGGTTATTGTAAGTACTACCTGTGCTGATGTAGCTGAATTATTCCCCAGCAATAATAATAACAGTATAAAAAATACCAGTGTAAATTTTTTAAGCATACGCTTCTTTTTGGATAAGTAATGATTTGTTTGGAGCGGTGGGATCTTGAATAGAGGTACAAATATAAGAAAATCTGGAATGGCATAGTCAATTGAAGAGAATAAAATGCCGAAGATAACCTTGCCACTTAGCGCTGCAGAAGGAATGCAGTCCCGTAGCAATGAGTGATTACAACTAAAACGATCACAGACTGTCGGAAAGGGTTAGTGGGTTAAGAGATATTTCTGCCGGGAAGAAGGGAAGGTATTTAAGTTCATTGCAATAAAAAATACTTCTCCGGATAATTAGAAAACACTTTCAATATCTAAAACATTGTAGGTGCTTAAATTAAAGTTGTCGTCATACAATGATATTGTAGCTACTATTTCTCCCATATCAAATTTGCTTGAACTTCTTATTTCGTTTACACTACCTTTTATTTCAGCACCCTTTACTACAATAGTAATGACTCCTTTATTTTTAATTACTACTGTATTTATTAAATGCAGCTTATTGCTGATAATAGTAAATCTGGTATATACTTCATCTGAATTTACACACATAGTTTTCTTGTTTGTATAAAAATACTGTATTTGATTAATCTTCCCCTGATACTTATATTAGTACCCGTTCCGAAATTTTATTTTTGATTATAAAACTAAATAATATACTTTAGCGCTCTATTTTACCTGTGCTCTATAAGGTAATATATAACGATTGCTACCTAGCTATTACTCTACACTTTACCAATTATTATTATTGATTAACTATTTATTTAATCAAGCTAATTGTATTTTATTAATAAAAACAATTGAGCCGATTGGTATCCATTTTTTTTGACATCATAAAGCTTTTTAAAAGTCTTACGATCGATGACGTGATAATGGTATAGCTTGTTATTAGTAGCGCACGATGGCTGGTTATTTTTTTCAAAAGCGTATTTGCTTCCTTATTATAAATTAAAAACGATTGCCTTTTATTAAAACTAAAAAAGAATTATGAAACGATTATTGCTACTTATGTCTTTATGGATTTTCTCCATGTGTTTTCAACAAGTCAGGGCCCAAACAGTAAGTAAGCCCGCATTATTAGGATACTGGCAGGATTGGAATGACGCCGGCAGTCCTTATATACCGCTTAACCAGGTGGATGCACGTTATAATAACATTGAAGTTGCTTTTGCTGTTCCCATTAATGGAACTCTTTACCAGATTGGATTTACGCCGATCTCCGGTACACAAGCTGATTTTATTAGTCAGATTCAAACCTTGCAAAGCCAGGGAAGAAAAGTAATTGTAAGTATAGGCGGCGAAAGCGATCCTGTGTCTATACAGACAGCAGCACAACGAGATATTTTTATCAGCTCACTAGATGGCGTACTTAATACTTACGGTTTTGATGGAGTAGATATTGATTTTGAAGGCGGCTCACTTTCTGTATCAGGCGGCACAATTGCAGCGCCGGTAGATGCGCCGATCGTAAATCTTATAGCAGGATTAAAACAAGTGATGCAGGATTATCGCGCTTCTCATAATAATAAAAAATTATTGCTGACCATGGCTCCTGAAACTGCCGATGTACAAGGTGGTATGTCTGCCTATGGTGGAATTTGGGGTTCACAATTACCTGTTATCAATGCACTACGTGATTCATTAGATATTTTGCAAGTGCAGTTATACAATACCGGTAGTATGTTTGGTATTGACGGTAAAATTTATACAGAAAGCACAGCCGATTTTATTGTTGCAGAAACCGAAGCTGTTATCAAAGGATTTAATACTGCAGGTGGAGCATTTGCAGGATTGCCTGCAAGTAAAGTAGCTATTGGATTACCTGCTTGTGCAAGTGCTGCAGGTGGCGGTTTTACAGATACGGCAACAGTAAGAATGGCTATTAATTATTTATTAGGTAAAGGTCCTAAACCCGGATCATACACTCTGCTACAGGCAGGTGGTTATCCGTCATTAGGTGGTATGATGGACTGGTCCATTAACTGGGATAAAGTTTGTAGCAATAATACGTACGCTGCAAATTTTCAAAAAATATTTGGCAATACTGTGGTCGTAACGCAACCTCCTGTTGTATCAAGTGCAGCAACTGTAAGCGGAACTGTTGGTACTGCATTTAATTATAGTATAGCAGCGACAAACAATCCGACAAGTTATTCGGCAACAGCATTGCCGGGAGGTTTAACTATCAATACATCAACCGGTGTAATTAGCGGAACGCCTACAACTGCTGCAACTTCTACTGTAACAGTAAGTGCGATCAATTCAGGAGGTACAGGAACAAAAGCTGTTACAATAACTATTGCTCCGGCAGTACCAGGTGTACCTGTAATATCAAGTGCTCCAACAGTAAATGGTACAGTCGGGACAGCATTTACTTATACCATAACGGCTACGGGTACCCCAACAAGTTATGCTATAGGCGGAACATTACCGGCAGGGTTAACTTTCTCTGGCAATACAATAAGCGGCATGCCTGCAATAACAGGAACATTTACTGATACTGTAAAAGCAACAAATGCAAGCGGTACAGGTAAACAAGTAATCACTATAACAATTATATCAATTAATATTCCTGTGATCACCGGTGCACCAACTGCAAGTGGTACAGTTGGTACTGCTTTTAATTACAACATAACGGGAACTAATAATCCGACGAGCTTTGCTGTAACAGGTACGCTGCCAGCAGGTATAACGGTTTCTGGTGCAACAATAAGCGGTATACCAACAGCAGCCGGAACTTTTGTTACTACAATAAAAGCAACGAATGCGGGTGGTACAGGAACTGCTACTTTAACCATTAGTATTGGAACTGCAGGAACCTGCACAATACCAGCATGGAATGCGGCTACGCAATATGTAGGCTCTTCAGTGGTGTCAAGAGGTGGTAATCAGTACACAGCTAAATGGTGGACACAAGGTGAAGATCCTCTTCTAAAAAGTGGACAGTATGATGTATGGCAATTAAATGGCCCTTGCGGTGGAGGTGCTGTTAATGTCAATCCGACAATAGCAATTAATTCGCCTGTAAATAATGCAAGCTTTACAGCACCGGCTAATATTGTTATAGCCGCAACAGCCACAGATGCAGATGGAACTGTTGCTAAAGTTGATTTCTATAATGGTTCAACTTTGTTAGGCACTGTAACAGCAGCTCCGTATAACTTTACCTGGAGTAATGTGGCAGCAGGCTCTTACACAATAACTGCAAAAGCTACTGATAATGCAGGTGGTACAACAGCTTCTGCTGCAATAACTATAACAGTAAATTCAGTTGCTAATATTAACCCATCGATTGCTATTACTGCACCGGCAACCAATGCAACATACGCAGCTCCGGCTACGGTTGTTATTACTGCAACAGCTGCAGATGCAGATGGAACTGTTGCTAAGGTTGATTTTTATAATGGTTCAACTTTGTTAGGTACTGTTACATCTGCTCCATACAACTTTACCTGGGCTAATGTTGTTGCAGGAACATATACATTAACTGCAAAGGCTACTGATAACGTGGGAGGTTCTGCAATATCAGCATCAATAGCTATTACAGTTACTACTGCAACAGGTCCTGATGCTTGTGCAACAATACCTCAATATGTTTCAGCCGGTGGTAATTATGCCCCGGGAAGTATTGTTAAAAATGCAGGCAATCAATATCAATGTAAACCATGGCCTTATTCAGGGTGGTGTTCTATCGCGCCATCTGCCTATGCACCTGGTACAGGAACAAACTGGACAGACGCGTGGACGTTAGTAGGTAGTTGTACTGCAACACAATCACGTTTTGAATTTACAGATTCCGGAGAAAATAAAACCGGCACAAGCGCTAATGATGTTACATTATATCCTAATCCTGGCGCCAGCGGAAAAGCAGCTGCAATAACATTGTTATTTGATGTTGCGCCGGGAGATATAGAATTGAACGTAATAGATGCGAATGGTAAAATTGTAGCAACACAGCATTATTCAAATGTTGAAAGATCACAACAAGTATCATTGCCGGCATTAAGCGGCGGATTCTATTTTATTCATATTCAGGGCGAACATACTGTTTGGAATAAAAAATATTTAATTCAATAAACTTAAATCAGAAAATAGTTATGATGTCATAATATAAAAAAAGGATCGAAATTTCGATCCTTTTTTTATTGAAATATTTTACACATTCAATTAACGGTGCCGGGTAGGTATTGTAATTGCTATCATCTTTACAATAAAAAAATGCGCCAACGGGCGCATTTAAACTCTATTGTTTTTATAGTGTTAGAATAAGATTACTCGTGTAAAACAAGAACAGCTTTGATTGATCTGTTCATTACCTGGTTCACGGTGCTTCTGTTGAATATTCTGTAAATGATATTGTGGTGATGTTTAACCAGGCATAAAATATCGGTTTCATTACTAACAATAAAATTCATGATGCCATCAAGAGCACTGTCTTCAGTGATATATTTGAATTCTAATTGAGTAGAATTAATTAATCTTCTTAAACTTTCTTCTCCGGCTTCATTTGTTTTCCATTGTGTTCCTTCAATAATATTCAACACATTTAATTTTTCTGATTTAGAAGCAATGATCAATTCATTTAAACCATTTGCATCTTCAGCAGATAAAGGAGAAGAGAAATCTGTTGCCAATGTAATAACCGGATGCATTGAAAATTTACTTTCTAAAGGAATGATCAAGGTTGGCGTTTTCGTTTTCTCTACCATTGTATTAGCATTGCTGCCAAATATGCCGCTAATGCCCGTTGCGCCCATTGTTCCCATCACTAATAATTCAACAGGGTTTGCATCAATGTACTTTGTGATCACATTACTTACACTACCAACTTCGCATTCGGTTGTTACGGTTACACCATTAAATTCTGGCTTATTGGCAAAAGTATTTGCCCAGGTAGCTAAGGCTTCTTTTTTAGTGTTATAATAATCTTTGATATAAATGGCACTATAAGTACTGTTGTTAACGCCTTCTGTTGTACCGATCGCATGAATAACGCAAACTTCAATATGGAGAATTTTAGCCAACTCCATTGCATACTCCATTGCATTGCTTGCACAGGTAGAGAAATCGGTTGCTACTAATATTTTTTTCATTTTTTATTTTTAAGTTGTTATCGTATTAATTTATAAGTTGGAGCTCACTAATAGTTCTTAGTAAAAGTTAAACAAATAAATGAAATATAGCAAATAGCGCTAATGATAAAACGATACAAACAGGTAACGTTAATATCCAGGCCATTGCAATACTTTTAAGTGTGCTGTTATTTAAATTTTTTGTTCCGCCAGATGCAACCATAGCACCTGCAATACCGCTTGATAGTACATGTGTTGTACTTACCGGCAAACCAAAACCTGTGCTTAAACCAATTGTTCCTGCAGCAACAATTTCAGATACGGCGCCTTGTGCATAGTTCAAATGTTCATTGCCTATCTTTTCACCGATGGTTACTACAATACGTTTCCAGCCGATCATTGTTCCTAAACCTAACGAAAGTGAAATAGTTACAATTACCCAAAGTGGTGCAAAGTCGGTAACCTTTGTTAAGTCTTTTGATACACTGCTAAAAGTTGCTTTATCTGCGGCAGCGACAACTATTTTGTTGTTGGCAGACATAGCCTTGATATTTTTATTGATGGCCTGAACGTCTTTTCTAAATTTAAAAGTTCCTGCAGCATCACCCAAAGTTTTGGCTTTTAGATCAGCTTCAGCCTTATTTACCAATGTATCCAGTTTCGCAACATCATGATCGCCGGGGTTGGCTGCAATTGTTTTTTGTACAGCAATATGTGTAGCATTTAATGATGCTAATATTTGATCGTCGGAAATATTATGATCGATCGCAAATTTTGCTGGTAAAAAAGCGATCAGTATCAGCATTAATAAACCCACACCTTTTTGTCCGTCATTACTTCCATGAAAAAAACTAACTAACGTACAAGTAATGATCAATAACAATCTTACAAAAAAAGATGGCTTATCATTTTCGCCTTGCGGGATATGAAATAATTTTTCTGATTTCAAAACATGGATCAAAAACCACATTAATAATAATGCAGCACCAAAACCGAATATAGGAGACATGATCAATGACATACCGATTTCTTTTGCCTTATCCCAGTTAACACCAGGGCCACCGTAATAAAAAGTAAATGCTAATCCTCCACCGATCATAGATCCGATCAATGTATGTGAGCTTGAACAAGGAATGCCTAAGTACCATGTACCAAGGTTCCAGATGATAGACGAAACCAAAACTGATAAAACCATACACGCACCAACCTGTACAGGCAAAGCCATCAACTCGTTTAAAGGAACAAGTTTTAAAATCCCCATTGCTACGGCAACACCCCCAACGTTTACACCAACAAAATTCCAAAACCCAGACCAAGGCACTGCGTATTGAGGTTTTAATGCTTTGGTATATATAACTGTTGCAACGGCATTTGCTGTATCATGAAAACCATTCACAAATTCAAACGCTACAACTGCTAAAAGGCAAATAAAAAATATAAATAAAATAGAACCTGAAAGATTAACGTCTCCGATAAACGGAAGCGTTATCATGCTTAGTGTTAGATGCATTTGTTAAGAATTAAGTAAAGAATTTATTTCTTGACAAAGGACCTCTTTCAAAAGAAAGTTATGATTAACGCAAGGTTACCAAATCGTTATGACCACAAATGATAAATAACTGTACAGGATATTACCGTTCATACCGCTTAATAATTCGGTTATGATTTGGTAACATTCCCTTAATGTATCACGGATACTTTTGCGCCTTATTTATAAATAATCAAATAAATTATGAGGCAGTTATTATCAGCAATCGTTATTAGTCTTTTACTTTTTTCATGTGTTAAAGACAGGGTTCAATCACCCGCGCCTCCATCACAACAACCTCCTGTGAATAAGGGCTCACGTGTTTTAATTGATTATTGGAATTTTAATAGCGGTACAACGGCAGCTAGTTTAAAAATACCGGCATACGCAAAAGGAACGGCTACTTTAATTTTTGATGCTGATTCTGTCGACACATATGTTCCTTCTCCGGCATTATCAGCACCAACACCAAATGCACAGAATGGCGATACAACAGGGGCATTGCTTCGTGTAAGAAACCCATCAACGGACCTGATCATCTCGGCACCAACAACAGGGTATAAAAATATTTTAATTAGTTATGCGGTAGCAACCAGTAGCACAACCAGCGGTGTTTTAACAGACAGTATTTTTTATACGACTGATGGTATAAATTATACAAATGCCGGACTTTCAGTTGTAACTTATTCTGTACCGGTTGATCCTAATTATATATTGGAAAGTTTTGATCTTTCATCTATTACGGCTGTTAATAATAATGCCAACTTTAAATTTAAAATTGCTTTCTCAAATGGCAATCTTGGTGCTAAAGGCAATACAAGATTTGATAATATAACAATTGATGCCGATTCATTGAATGCAGTAGGTGGTAATCCTCCTGTAATATCTAGTAACACAACGGCAAATGGAATCATTGGTACCGCATTTACTTATAACATTATCGCCTCTGCTACATCTGCAACTTATGCTGTTACAGGATTGCCGGCAGGCTTAACTGTAAACGCAACAACAGGCGTTATTAGTGGTACGCCAACAGTTACCGGTACTTTTACTGATACATTAAAAGCAACAAATACTTACGGCACAGGACTTAAAGTATTAACCGTTACTATTGCAGCATCTCCGATACCTGTAATATCAGGAAGTGCCACTGCAACTGCTACTTCAGGAAGTGCATTTACTTATACGATCACGGCATCCAATACACCTACAAGTTATGCGGTTACAGGTTTGCCAACAGGTTTAAGTATTAATACAACTACCGGTATTATCAGTGGTACTACTTCAACAGCGGGTGTTTATATTGATACGCTAAAAGCTACCAACGCTTATGGTACAGGCACCGCAGTACTTACATTAACTGTTTCTGCAGCTACGCCGGTTTTATTGCATTATTGGAATTTTAATAATACGGCATCTTTAACAACACTTTTGACTCCATCGTCTACAATTGGTGGCGGTGCATTGTCTTTTGATTTTACGACTGTAGGAACTACGACAGGATATTATGATTCTGTTGTAAATGCAACTCCTGCTTTAAATGAGCAGAATGGAGATCCGGCGGGCAGTTCGCTTCGCGTAAGAAATCCTTCTTTGGATATGATCATATCAGTGCCAACAACCGGGTATAAAAATATTGTGTTAAGCTATGCTGCTGAAGTCAGCAGTGTTACAAAAGCCGCTTTAATTGATAGTGTTTATTATACTACGGATGGTTCTACCTATACCAATGCAGGATTAACCACAACAGCATATTCATTAAGCTCATATGTAGATCCAACGGGTCCTTATGGTCTTGAATCATTTGATTTTTCGTCTCTAACTGCTGTGAATGATAATGCGAATTTTAAGATCAAGATCGTTTTTACAAGCGGCAATTTAAATACAAGTGGCAACGACAGGTTTGATAATATAACACTTTTCGGTGTTGCTAAGTAATGCATACAAATTATCAATCAGAAAATAACTAAATAGAAATGAGACATAGGTTTAACAGAAATGATTTTATAAGAACAGCAACATCTTTACTAACCGTCATCTTTTTCTTTTGCGTGCAAAACGCAAAAGCACAGGAACAACAAATAGGTTATGTAGATTATGATATTGATGGATTAAAAGCTTTAAAAATAAACAGCGGTGATAACACTGTAAAAATAGGAACGATCGTTTCGGGGTATTATGACTGGAGAGATTATCCAAAAGGCGCTACTCCTGATCTCACTAAAAAAGGTTTCAATTTAAAAGATGCGCGCCTTGATGTAAAAGGAAAAATCGGAATTGATTATGAATATCATTTGCAATTAGATTTTGGCGCATGGGGATCAACTTATTCACCTGAAGGCGGACCTTTAGATGACGCGAACTTTACATACAAGGGATTTAGCCATTTATCTAAAAAGAAAATAAACTTATTTAATGTCAATATCGGATATGGTAAAGTTCCATTTTCACTTAACTCGTTGGTTGAACATTATGAATCACCTTATTGGGAGCGTCCGCAAATAACAAAAGGAGATTTTATGTCGCGCCGTGATTTAGGAATTAAACTAAGCAGGTCATTTTGGAATGACAGAATCAAAGCTGCTGCCGGCATATATTCCGGCGTTGGTGAAGTAATTCTTGGTGGAACAAATGACCCGAGTGGTTCTGTTGAATACATCGGAAGAGTAGAAATATCTTATCCGGAAAATCATAATGAAGAAGTGATCGATACAAAGGGATTAACAGTTCCTAACGTTTCTATCGGATTGAACGGACGTTATTCAAAACGTAACCTCCCGGCAGGCACAAGCTTTTTACCGGGAGAAACAGGAGCTCTTTTAAATAGTGGAGACTCTGCTCAAAACTACAAAGTGTTAAATGGCGAAAAATATATTTTGGGTGGAGATATATCAATTCTTTACAGAGGATTTTCTGTACAATTTGAATATGATGGCCTAAAAGGAACGCCTCAAAATTCTAATGATCCAACATTGCAAGGATTACCAAGAAGTACTACCGGAGGCTATTTTAAAGCAGGAGGCTGGTATGCAACCGCTAACTATTTTTGCAAGCCGCTTAGAACAATTTTCTCTTACAGATATGATGCTATGAATGCTAATGATCTTGTTCCGGGAGAGTCTAAACATTGGGCCGCGGGAATTTCATACCAGGTTAAAGGATTTAATTCGATGATCAAAGCAGAGTTCGATCAGAATTTACAAGAACAATCAAATTTAAAATACGGAGGAGAAGCTATTAATACCAACAAATGGCACAATCAATACAGAATAGGCTGGCAGTTGGTAATTGATTAGTTATTGTATTTTTATTGAGTGAATCAGGATCTATTATGGTGGTAAAGAAAATACTTATTTGTTTTTTAATGTTTGTTGTTTCATTTGAAGCCGGCGCGCGCGTTATAGGTACAATCGTGTTTGATTTTGATATAGCTGCAACAACTTCCTTATTAAGGCCGCCATATATCAGTGGAGTAATAGACGATCCTACCGATCCCGCAGCTATAAAGGGAATAATAATAGATGTAAAAGAAAATGGCAAGTTACTGTTGCCGGATAATTATACCGTTACAGCAATAAGTGATAACAACCTTATTGTTCGGGATAAAAATATTATTATTTCAAAATCGGCCGGGATGGTGAACGTTAAAATCATTCCTTCCGGCGTTGGATATAGTAATATAACGTTAACGCTTACCTGCGGAAAAGAAATAAGATCATTGACTATTTTTTATGCTTCTTCTGCTGCATCGGATGTTCCATTAGCTACATTTTGGCATACTGGTATATCTGATGCATCAGCAGTTGTTGCACTTGATAGTGGCTACATGATAATTGCTGACGATGAAGTAAATGCTTTGTTAGTTTTTAATCGCTATCAATCAGGATTGCCTGTGGCATCATTCAAGTACGGTGATCTTTGCGGATTAACGGATGGTAGTGAAGGCAATTATAAAGAGGTTGATTGTGAGGCGGGGACACGGAGTTTACTGCATCCTCAAAAAACATACTGGTCAGGCTCCATGAGTAACGGAGGTAAGCATTTGGAAGAAAAACCCGACAGAAGTTGCTTGTTTGAAACGGTTATTTCGGGAACAGGAGCCACAACAGCATTTACATTCAAAGGACATTATAATGACCTTCGGAAACAAATAATAAAATGGGGCGATAAAAACGGCTATAAATTATCAGCTGCTGCAAGTTATGGAATGACGCCTAAAAGCACCGAAGGATTTAATATTGAAGGGATGATTTTTGGGCCGGATTCTACTACATTGTATATCGGTTTTCGTGCACCAATCGTTCCGGCAACCAAGCGAATAAAAGCATTAATTGCGCCCATCCTGAATTTTGAAAACTGGTTCAATGATGGTAAGCCATCCGGCGCACCTGTTTTTGGTAATCCAATAGAATTAGATCTGGGTGGAAGAGGTATTCGTGATATGTTACGATTAAGTAATGGATCATATTTGATCGTAGCGGGCAGCAGTGATGAGATTCTTAATGGTGCATTGTATACCTGGACAGGCAGCCCTTCTGATGCAGCGATTCTAACAAATACAATGGATGTATATGCACTGAAAATGGAAAGTGCTGCAGAGGTGATCGTTAACGGCCATCCAACAGGAAAAGTTCAGGTAGTAAGTGATAACGGCAGCAATGTGTTTTATAATGATGACCAGCAAACTAAATTTCTTTCTCCCGCGTTCAAAAAATTCCGCAGTGATATTGTTGATATATCCCAGTTAAATAAAAACTAGTTTTTTCGGTTTGTTTCTCCTTCTGTATTTGACTAAAAGTAAAATTGTGGTCATATTATTAATTATTTCTCTCCGAAATAGTTCCTTTTTTTATTTTTGCCTATAGTTAAAATATTAGTCGTTCTCGTACGTCTATCTTAATACAACTGTCTGGTTGTATATTTTAATTTTTAATATAATACCAACTGGTATAATTATTGATACTTGTAGTATCGTATCCTATTTTATACCCGATGAACTTGTATAAACAATACTATTATGAGCAGTAATAATTTACACAAATCAAATAACAATCACAGTTTTACCAGCACTTTTCAATGGAGTATGTTTATTAAAAGCATGCAACCGAGATCTTTTTTTTCGGCAATCATTTATTATCTCATAGTTCCTTTTATTTATTTGCTGTCATTATTACCTTTCGCGGTTCTTTATTTACTTTCTGATTTTTTATATTTTCTGTTATACTATGTTTTTAGTTACCGTAAAAAAGTGATCAAAGGAAATTTACGTAATTCATTTCCTGAAAAAAATGAAAAACAAATTGATCGTATCAGTAAAGACTTCTATCATCATTTTTGCGATTTTTTTATTGAGACAGTAAAGATGTTGACACTTAGCAAAAAGGAAATGATCAAACGTTGCAAAGTCACTCCGGAAACTTCTGCCATTTTTTCAAGATATGCAGAAGAGAAGAAAAGCGTGATCATAGCAATGGGACATTTAGGTAATTGGGAATGGGCATGTAATTCTTTTAATGCTCAGGCTGCTCAACAGTTATATGTAATCTATCATCCGTTAAGTAATAAATATTTTGACGGGTTAATGCATAAGATACGCACACGTAATGGCTCAAAGCTTATTGCTATGAAGGATACTTACAGAGATATGATAGCCAATAAAGAAGGAATCAATGCAACCGCTTTTTTATCTGACCAAACACCTCAGCCACATCATGCTTATTGGACAACTTTTTTAAATCAGGATACACCTGTGTTTAAAGGAGTAGAGGTGATCGCGAAGAAAATGAAATTACCAATCGTATTTACAAGTATGCGAAAAGTAAAAAGAGGGTATTATGAGATGTTATCAGAAGTATTGATCGAAAGCCCTGAAAAAGTGGACGAAGATGAAGTATCAGAAATGTACATTAGAAAACTGGAAGAAGATATCAGGCAGCAACCGGAGATCTGGTTATGGTCACACAAACGGTGGAAACATAAGCGTGCGTAGATGTTAACAGTTTTCTGTGCTGTTAACATCTACGCCTATCTTATTTATTTATAAAGATCTTTTTTGTGTAATTGTTTGTACTATTTATTACTTGCAACATATATACACCTGAGGCCAATGTGCCTACATTTATTTTTTGCGAAATAATATTCTCTACAGAAGTCGCACTCATTAATTGTCCATTATCTGCAAATAAATTGAACCATACATTTCCATTTTGTATTTTATCAAATGTAACGAGTATATCATGTTGCTCAGGTAAATAAACTGCAGTTAAAGATTGGTGTATATTATCTGTAACATCCACTATTGAAGAATAAACGTTATTACCGCTATAATCAACTTCTATCAAACGATAGAAATTGTGACCATCAGCAGGTTGTGCATCCGTAAAAGTATAGTCGTGAGCAATAGTCGTAGTGCCATGTCCGTTTACTGTACCGATTCTGTTATAATTAATTCCATCGGTACTTTTTTCAATAATGAAATAATGATTTTGATATTCAGCACTTGTCTGCCAGTTCAATATGATATTATTATTAGATAATTCTCCGCTAAAACTTACCAATGTAATAGCAAGAGGTGTTCCTATCGGAATGATGCCTGCGTCTATGTTAGAAAGGGTATCACCTGCAGCAATTGAAAAACTATTTGATTTACCCGCAGCATCTACTTTGCTATTATTTATTGCTAAAGAGCCTCCAACATTCGATGGCGTAAAAATATAACCTGAAGGATTTTTAACAATAATGTAATAACCTGTGCCTGGTTGAATATTCTTTAAAGAGTAATGGCCTGTTATATCTGTTATAGCAACAGCTAAAACAGAACCTAAAGAATTATATGCTGTAACTGTTACTCCACTTGCACCAAATTCATTTATATTTTGCACTCCATCCTGGTTTGTATCGTACCATACATAATCACCAATTTGACCTAAAGTAGCGCATGTACTTGTTGTAACAATTCCTGTGGCAGAACTGGAACAACCTGTTGAAGTGTTCGTAACCGTTAGTGTATATTGTTTTGTTCCATTTCCGGTAATATAAATTTGTGGTGTTGCTATATAAATATTATTCAGGCTCGCGTCATCAGGGCTCCATACATAATTATACGATCCTACAGGAGTAATCAAAGGATTAAAAGTTACATTGGTTGCTCCATTACATGCCAACACTGTAGGTATAGTTACCTGAGGTGCCGGCGAAGGATATACAGCCACTAGTACATTGGCTGTTGCCGTACATCCGTTAGTTCCCGTAGCTACCAATGAATATAAAGTATTAGATGTTCCAACACATGCTATAGGATTTGCAATAGATGGATCAGATAGGCCTGTTGAAGGACTCCACACATATTGTACACCAGGGATAGTTGTAGTGTCGCCAATTTCTTTGCAACTATTTTGACAAATGGTCAACGAGCCTGCAACCGATAAGTTTACGCCATTTACAGTAACAATTACAGTATCAGTACTTGAACAACCAAGCACAACATCTGTTTTAGTTACAACGTAAGTAAACGTACCTGTATCAACGGCAGAAAAAACAGGTTGAATACTTGAACTGTTATCTAAGTATGTAACGGGATCCCATTGATAAATAATATTTGCACCTGTTATATTTGCAGCACTGCCTAAAGTGGTGGAAGTGCTGTTACAGATAGCTCTCTCTGTACCGGCAATAGGGGCTACTTGTCCGGGAATAATAGTAACAGTTCCACTTCCCGTACAACCTGATCCATCTTCAATATTTAAAGTAAATGTAGTAGTGGAAGTTGGAGGAGGATCTAATGTAGCAGGATTATCTATGGTAGAATCCGATACAAGATTTGATGGTGACCATGAATAATTATTCATTCCGGCCGGTGCTGAACTACCTAAAGATACAGCACCATCAGATGGGCAAAAAGTTATGTTGGGCATTGTAAAACTAAGGTCAGTAACGTTAACGAGTACCTGATCTGTGGCAGGGAAAGGGCATAAGCCAGGGAATGTTGCCACTACAGTATAGTTAGTGCTGGTGGCTGGTGTAGCAATCGGCTGTGCTACTGTAGGATCATTTAGTCCTGTAGACGGGCTCCATAAATAAGTAACACCAGGTAAAGCAGGTGATCCTATTAGTCCACCTGTTCCTATGCAGACCGTTGTATCAGGCGCATCTGCAACAGTTGGAATACTATTTAATACAATATCAACAGATGAAAAATCGGTACAGCCAAAAGGAGATGTAGCCATAAGTGTGAAAGTTTCATCTGCCGCAACTAATACCTGTGGCTGCGCAGAAAATTGATTAGTACTATTTTGCCACGGACATGCAGATGGTGACCAGGAGTAAGCTGTATTAGGTAAAGCCGGTGTACCTAATTTTACAATAGCACTTGTACAGATCGTTTGATCAGGGCCTGCATCTGCTACAACATTTTCAACAGTTACTGCAACCGTATCGTATATAGAACAACCGGTAGAAGCGTCTGTTATTTGTACCGGATAACTATTAGATGACGCTAATGTAGCAACAGGATTTGAAATGAAATTATCTGAAAGGCCAAATCCCTGCCATTGATAAAAATATCCTCCAACAGGATCACCAATAGTTACAGGTTGATTAACGCAGGTAGTAACATCTGCCGCAATAAAACTTGGTAAAATAGAAGCAGGATTATTATTTACGGGTATTGTAGTAGAGCAATTATAACTTGGATCATTAAGACTTGTTACTGTTACTGTATATGTACGTGCAATATCATCAGTTAATTGAACACTACTGCCTGTATTATTAGATATCCCGACTGTGGGAGACCAGCTGTAAGAAGCATTTGCTACGTTTGAATAAGCGTATAATGTTACAGCGCCATTGTTCAAAGTATAATCCGGGCAGCCATATTTAGATTGAACGTAGATGTTTAATGAACAACCGCTGCCAGCACCCAGGTTGCAATCCACAACAGTATCCTGAACACTGCAAGTATGGCCATTATATGTTACTTCTTCAGTATAAACGGTACTTCCGCCAATTGATTCGCTTACATTTATCTGAGGCCCGTTACTTGGACCAACAAAATTGCTTGGACCTCCATCCTTTGTCCATGTATAAGTTTCATTAATATTAGGAGTTCTATCTAGTGTACCTAATGTAGTGGGGCCGCATAGATTAACCTGCTGGCTGGCTTCAATCGCAGCAACAGTAGTCTGATCTACAAAATAACAAGTGCCTTTTGTTGCAGTGAGGTAATAGGTAATAGGATTAGGCGTAGGCATTTGTGCCCATTGAGTGCCTGCATAAAAAGTAGCAGTAGATCTGTTACTTCTTTTTAAATAATCCTGTGGAGACCAGCTATAACTGAACCCCGCATCAGGAGCTCCTCCTAGCGTAACAGAATCTCCTAAACATATTACCTGATCTGGTCCGGCAAAGTTTGCTGCAGGTGAATTGACAGGTGTGATTATTACGTCGTCAGTTGTGGTGCAAGTGCCGCCACCTGTTTTTGGTAAGGTTACCGTTAAAGTGTAAGTAGTGGTAATTGTAGGATTAGCAAGCGGTTGCGCTATTGTTCCGTTACTAAGACTTGCAGCATTGGTCCAACTATAAAGTACGCCCGGCAAACCCGACATAGGAGTTCCTCCTATTTGAACAGGTGTACTGGCACAATCATTTTTATCAATACCAGCATTTGCTTTATAGGTTATTACAACAGTCTGCCCAATTTGTTTACATCCTAAAGCATCTGTAACACTGGCTGTATATATTGTACTTACAGCAGGACTAACTACAGGATTAGCGCTAGTGCCTGCACCCATATCCCAACTAAGTGTATAAGGTGTAGTACCGCCTGATAGCGTGGGTGCGCCACCGATAGTTACTGCTGAACCCGGACAAGTATAAAAATTTCCACCTGCATTTACAACAGGAGCTGTATTGCTATTTACCAATACACTAGCAACATTGCTGGTATCAACAGCGGGGTTTCCGCAGTTAGCTAAGGTGAAAGATAATCTTCTATAATATTGATTTACGTTTCCTCCTGTTGGTAAATAATTTTTTGTTGTACCGGGAGTTGTTGTCCACGGCCCTGCAGGTGAATTTGCAACTTGCCATTGATAAGTGGCTTCAATATTAGGTTGCGGCGTTGTTACTCCATTACGAGTTAACGCCGGAGCTTCAGTTGGCACAATAAGAATTGATTTGCCTGTGATCAATTGTCCTAGTCCCTGTTTACAGGTTGTTTGAACAATAGGAGACAGTGTATCAAAAGTTACATCGTAATCAAAAGGGCAAAGCTTTATTTTAGTAAAAAAAATATCGCTGTTATTTTTATAAATACTTGTGTTGGTAACAGGATAATCGACAGACTTTGTTTGTCCGAGAAGATAGATATAATTATTATCTACGCGTAAACTTGAATAGGCAGCATAGCCATAATCATACAAAAGCGATTCGTCATTCGTTCCGCCATAATAAGCAGCAAAATTTGTTGATCCATCCGTATTCATTGCAAGAACGATATTGTCCTGGCCTCCTGAAAAATGAGTGCCATTTGTTGACGGATAAGTGGAGGCTGCGGTGGTTCCTACCATGTATAATTTATTATTCATTACCTGCAACATGCTCAGGTTACTCATTTTCCCCAGGTATTCGGAGAAAATAATATTACCACTAGTACCAAGCTTGGTAAAATATCCGGTACCCCCCGAATAAAAAGTACTGCCATTAGTAATTGGGTAACCGGTTCCGTTTAATACTCCGTTCAGGTATACTTCGCCGCCTATTACAACCATACTATTGATTGAATTATCGTTACCATCTGGTGTAATAAAATTTGTTCCATTAAGTGTGGTCAGGTAAAGTACATTACCTGTTGTATCCAGTTTAATTACGTCTGAATAACTGGCATTGTTGGTACCATCAGCATTAGTATTCAATACATAAATAGCATTGTTTATTATTTGCAATTGTTCGGGAAGATCATACCCTGTGCTTGTTTGATCTCCGATATATTTGGCAAAACTAATATTACCTGTTGAAGTTAATTTAGCAATATAAGCTACATTATAAGAAGAATCAGTACCTCCATCAGTAACCGGAAAATCCCAGGAATTAGTTGTACCGGCTAAGTAAATAGATCCATTAACAATTTGCATGTCAAATACATCGTCGTCATTAGTTCCTCCTAGATAGGTCACGAGTGTTCTTATACCGCTGCTTGTATAGGAAGCAACAAAAATATCATCACTGCCTTTATTAATAGAACTATTAGTTACAGGAAGATCTGTTGAAGTAGTTGTTCCACTAATATATGCCTGTCCATTAGTACTATCAACTTGTAGATAATAACTTTCTGCACCGGAGGAACCATTAAGGCAAGTCGAAAAAATAGTGCTGCAATCAGTAGTTTTTAATGTCATAAGAAAAGACCCATCATAACCACTTGCATTATTGGGTGTTCCATTAACAACCGGAAAGTTTGCCGAGTTAGTGGTACCATAAATGTATAATTCATTATTTACGATTTGCATTGGAGAGTATCCTACATCATCATATCCATCTCCACCATAATAGCCGCCAAAAATAATACTACCACTAGTGCTTAATTTTGTAACTACTACATCTTCATCACCTTTATACACGCTCCCATTGGTAACCGGATAATTAGGAGAAGTTGTTATCCCTGAAATAAATACTTCACCATTTAAAACTTTTAGCTGGAACAGATCTTCATCGCCCGAACCTCCTAAATAAGTAGAGTAAACAACATTGCCATTAATATCATATTTAGTGATTACTGCATCAACCCCACCTTTATAAGTGCTGCCATTGGTAACCGGGTAGTTAGCAGATGTGGTGCTGGCTAAAACATACGTTTCTCCATTTACTACAACAGATGTTTCAACACTATCAACGCCGCTTCCTCCTGAATAAGTAGAAAATTTGACGTAACCCTGTGCATTCGATTGTGTCGAAAACAGAAAAATAATAGAAAAGGTAAATAAAGTCAGTAGCTGTTTTCTCATAAATCACTTAAAATATAGTTGATTAGTCAGGATTAAGACCTGTATACTTTAGCATATACTCATAGTTCATCCAAAAGGTTGGGGGATAATAATTGTGTATCCATTTTTATTAAGGTAAAGATAACTGGCCAGCACTGATTATGGGTACTATATAGCCACGAATTCTTTTTTAATTGCTTAACTTAGATAGCGTGAATAATATTTATATAAATTAATATTTAATAAGCAACCAAATAAATGAAAACACGTTTATAAAGACATGAAAAAAAGCATATTATTTTTATTAGCATTACTGATTACAAACTTGTTAATAGCTCAATACAAACCGATCGATAAAAACTCTTCAGTAAAATTTGAAATAAAGAATTTTGGAATAAATATCAGTGGCTCGTTTACAGGTTTGCAGGGCAATATCTCCTTTGATAAAGACCATCCTGAAAATGCAAAATTTGAAATAAGCATTGATGCCAATACGATTAATACAGATAATAGCGCAAGAGATAATCACTTAAGAGAAGAGTCTTATTTCGATGTAAAAAAATATCTGCGTATCAGTTTTGTGTCTACTAAAATAGTACGCGCTTCGAACGGTACACTCACGATATTTGGTAAACTCACGATCAAGGGTACAACAAAAGATATCTCTTTTCCTTTTACAGCAATATCAAATAATGAAGGCTATATTTTTAAAGGATCGTTTAGTATTAACCGAAGAGATTATGGAGTTGGTGGATCAAGCACTATTTCTAATAATTTAGAAGTTGAGTTAAATATAACAGCAATAAAATAGGCTATCTTTTCTTCCCCCAACTTTCTTTGTTTTCGTCAGTATATTATACAATTGTTGGTGTTATTATATTTGCACCGTAGTGCGATATCGACAAAATAACTTTTCTGCAACACTTATTATATTATTTTCACCACATGAGAATGTCTGACAATAGAATACCCGATAATAATTAAAGATGAAAAAAAAGATACCCGCAACTACTCTTATAGGCTTAATGTTTTTTTTTATTTCGGTCTTTAGCGCTGGCGCTCAGAGCTTACTAAATCCAACTCAATTAAAAATTAATCATCCATTTAATGGGAGTGCCGTTAATCTCACAACGTTCACATCTAAATATTCCGGAAGTCAATCCCTGAAGGCTACGGATTTAGATAACGCACCAATACCTCAAGATATTCCGAGTAATACAGCTATCGAAATTATTGCTAAACGTACAAATAATACAAGGTATTTTATAGATAAGGATACAGCTTCTAAATTTTACATTGTAAAAGCAAGCGGCGATATTAATTATAAAAAAGATGGACAATGGTTAACTATTGATAAAAGATTGCAACAGGTATCTAAAAATTTATTTGAAGCAAGTTATCAGCAAGAGCCGGTGGGTTTTGATGTTAATAAAAAACAAGGTTATATTAAAACAACATCGGGTATTATATATTTTAATAACTGGCAACTTATAGGAAAGAATAATAATAATGAAACCGTTTTAGCGCAGGCAGACTGGGCACATTTTACCGCAGGTGATGATGGCATAAAAATAGAAAATATTTTTCCGGGTATTGATGCAGAAATGGTCGTTAAAAAAGGCGCAGTAAAAACCAATTTCATTGTCAGAGAAAATCAATTTTCAGGCTATGAACAATTATTACTTAGCGATGAATTTCAAGCAGGCGCATCAGAAAAATTAGTATTTACAGATGGAGGTAGCGAAAATGAAAAAGTAGCAGCAGTAGATGTAGTAATAGGCCAACAAAATGTAGCGCGTATTGATAAAGCTGTTATGTATGCTGAAAATGATCCGACAGAAACAGCGAAACTAATAAAATATAATATAATCGCATCGCATCTGCGTTTAGTAATTAAAACAAATGACTTAAACAATTTATTAAAAAAAGGATACGTGGTAATTGATCCTTTGGTTTCTTCTACAGCAAGTCTTGATGTAACTAACATAACCGGTTCAAAAGGTAATTGTAGTCCACCAATACAAACATGTAATTATGATCTGCAAGTACAAACACCTGCAAAAGCAACTTTTACGAGAATAGCTATGCAGTTTGGATTTATTGCTCATTATCCTGCACGTTTAAGAGATGGATATGGTGATATAACTTTAGGAGCCTGCTCAACAGGATATTTTGGTATTGATCCAACGTTACCGGATTCAATAAAAAATAAGCAAGGTACAGTAAGTACATCAGGCATGTGGTCAGATATTCCGATGTTGTTACCTTGTTTGCCTCCACCGGCTTGCGTGCCGCAAACAGTTGATTTTACTTTAGAATTTTTAAATACGGTATGCGATAATACTATTACAGGATGTAGTAATGTATATGTTAGTGCAGAAGAATCTTTCCAGATACTGATAGAAGGACGAACCTTGGAAATGAATACATTATCACCACCTGATACTTTATGCCAGGGAGGTAATACTACTCTTTCCGCTACGGGTATTTATGGTGTTCCTCCATATACGTATAGCTGGGATAATGGAGGAGGAGCAGGAAGCTCTGTAACAGTTACGCCGGCAACAACAACAAATTATACTGTTACAATTACGGATCAATGTAATAATACTGTCGATAGTTCCTCTAACATCGTAGTTATTCCTGCAGTTGCGCCTTCTGTAACATTAGCTGCTGCAGGTAGCTTGTGTACAGGAACAGATACACTCGTTTTGACAACACATATTCCAACATCAGCTGCTCAACTTGAAAAAATAATCTGGTATAACGGAAGTACGTTAGATCATATTAATAGAGGGGCAAATATTGATACAACATTTATTCCTGCTTCTCCCGGAAAGTATAGTGCAGCCATTATTACAGCAGCAGGGTGTATGTCTACTGTAGATAGCATAATGGTAAATCTTGGCTTACAAGCGTCTGTATCAATTACAGCATCTGCAACTTCTTTTTGTACCGGAGATACTATAAATTTTACTGTAACTGCAGTGAATGGAGGAACTACTCCTGTTTATCAATGGCAGCTAAATGGAATTAATGTTGGAACGAACAGTGCTAATTATCAGGATATAACTTTACATGATAGTGATGTTATTACTTGTAAACTCACAACTAATGTTAATTGTGCTATCCCTCCAACAGTAACAAGTAATAGTATAAAAATATCGAAAGGAGGAACTAGGGTGCCTTACGCCTACATTGTGAATGACCTTACTAATTCTATAGATGTAGTGAACCTATCAACCAATACACTTGCTACGAATATACCAGTTGATAATTATCCTATTTATGCATTATCAAATACGAATAGAAATTGTCTGTATGTAACTTATAGTAATAAATACATTACCGTTATCAATACAATTACAAATACCGTTGTATCTACAATACCTGTTTTCGGGGCTGGTTTTATGTGCCTAAGCCCTGACGGGAGTAAGTTGTATGTCTCAGCTGATACCATTAGTGGCACGAATAATGTAAGTTATATCACTGTAATAAATACGGCGACAAATGCTATAACAACTACTATTACTTCACATACCGGCGTGTCAGGAGAGTATGGCAGTATGTGTATTAGCCCTGATGGAAGTAAATTATATGTTGCAATTAATGAGGGAAATATTGATGTTATTAATACCACAACTGATCTAATAGAATCTATTATATCTACTCCGTTTCCTATACATAATCTAATAATTAATAGTGCTGGTAATGAGTTGTATATGTCTTCCGATGGTAATTTTGTTACAGCCATCAATATAAGTACCAACGCAATAACTAATATTCCACTTCCTGAATATACTGCTGAGGGACTGATTTTAAGTCCGGATAATAGTAAGTTATACGTTGCCGTTGATGATATGATCGTTACTATTAATACCGCTACCAATAGTGTTATTAATATGGTTCAGCCTGATGGGGTGGGAGTTTTTCAAGCCGATGGAATTAATATCAGTGCAGATGGTTCACAGTTATATTTTAGCGACTACAGATCACAATCATTGAAAATTTTAAATTTAACGAGTAATACTGTTACTGGTCAGGTAGGTAACGTGGGACAACCATTTATAGTTACGGGACTACTTGATATTGGAAATGCAGGAGTTCAATGCCCGCCAATCATCACTGCATTTAATTCGACAACGGTTTGTGGTAGTAAAGATACTGTTACTATAACAGGCCATGATCTTACCGGTGTATTTTACCTAAGTTTTGGAGGTATAGGAGCATCTTATTTTAAAGTAATAAATGATAGCACTATTAAGGCTTTACCGAACAATGGTACCAGTGGAAATGTTAGTGTTACTAACGCCGGAGGGATGGATACGCTTGCAGGCTTTACATATATTATACCTGTAGTTCCATCTGTAACAATCACTGCAAATCCTTCTGATACAATTTGTGCAGGCTCTACTATTACATTTACAGCTACGCCCATTAATGGAGGCCTGGCACCCGTATATCAATGGCAAATTAATAATCACAACGTTGGTACAAACAATCCAACTTATAGTTCTGCAACCTTATCGAATCAAGATACAGTAAGTTGTATTTTAACAAGCAGTGAAGGCTGCGTGGTACCGAGAGACACGATATCCAATAAAATAGTAGTTACAGTAAATCCCATTCTCACGCCCGCAATCAGCATCGTAGCTTCCGGCAATAATATTTGTAATGGAACACCAATAACTTTTACAGCTACTTCTTCAAACGGCGGTACTGCACGATCTTATCAATGGCAGGTTAATGGGGTAAATGTTGGTGCCAATAGTATTAGCTTTACGAGTGATACACTTAAAAATGGAGATAACGTAACTTGTATTTTAACAAGTAATGCATTCTGTCTTTCAACTCCTACTGTAATTTCTAATGTAATAACGATGGTTATAAATCCAATTATAACGCCATCGCTGACGATAGCTGCTGATGTTAATGATGTCTGCTTTGGAAAACCTGTTGTATTTATAGCTACCACTGTTAATGAAGGTTCTACGCCGGGTTATCAATGGGAAGTAAATGAAAATATTGTTGGAACTAATAGTGATACTTATACGAGTAGTACACTAAATAATAATGATGTAGTAAGTTGCGTACTTGTGAGTAGTATCATATGTACGTCACCGGTAGTATCTGCCAATAATATTACAATGCATATTTACCCATTACCTGTTGTGCAAATGGGCCCCGATCAAATAATTCCATTAGGAACCGGAACTATATTAAGTACTACTATCACTGGTAATATTAACTCTTATGTATGGCAGCCTGCAGGTAGTTTAAATAATGCTGGCATACAAAACCCGGTTGCAACGCCTTCTGTTACTACAACCTATTTATTAAATGTGACAACAACAGATGGTTGTAAAGGCTCAGGAGAAGTGACAGTGAAAGTCTATACAAAATTATATATGCCTAATGCCTTTACTCCTAATCAAGATGGCAAAGATGATATTTTTAGAATCCCTCCTGCAATAGCAACAACATTTGATATTACTTATTTTTCTGTTTACGATCGATGGGGAAATAAAATATTCTCTACAGCAGATTCTATGCAAGGATGGGATGGCACTTACCAGGGACAATTAGTAGACCAGGGAAATTATGTATGGTTTATTCAATACACTGATGCTATTACAGGAAAAGCAATTGTTGAAAAAGGATCAGTATTGCTGCTTAGATAATAATACTAGCGTTCGTTATTAATTGCTTTATTATTAGTTTCGATTTCTATCACTTTTGTAGTTACTGCATAATCATTCGGAAGTATTGCTGCACCATATTCAACTGCGTATGATTTTGTAAGCTCTGCACCAAAATACAAAATGATAGAAGAGTAATACACCCACAACAATAAAACGATCAATGAACCAGCTGCGCCGTAAGTGCTACCAACGTGGCTCTTACTGATATAAAAGGATATGGCAAATTTACCCAGCATAAAAAATAGGGTAGTAGCTATAGCCCCGGCAAAAACATCTTTCCAGCGAATTTTTGCATCAGGCAATACTTTAAATATTACAGCGAATATGGAAGTGGTTACTACAAAGGTGATGACTACATTAATTGTGTATACAACAATAAATGCGATATCAGGAAAACGAGCTTTCAACTGATTACTGAATGCATCAATAATAGAATTGACACCTAAAGAAACTAGTAACAAAAACCCAAGCGCTACTATAATTGAAAAAGAAAGAAACCTGTTTTGTAAAAATTTTACCCAGCCTCTTTTAGGTTTGGATTTTACACCCCAGATGGTATTGATCGAATCTTGTATCTCTCCAAAAATACTTGTGGCGCCAATTAGTAAAGAGATTATCCCTACAATTATAGCCATCTCACTTTTGCCGCTAAGGTTTGCATTTTTAATAATGTCTTGTAACTGTGCTGCAGTATCAGATCCTATAAAGCCAGCCAGTGCTGAATATACTTTTCCTTCAATCGCATCTCTTCCTAAAAACAGACTACATAAAGAAATGATCACAATAAAAAGAGGCCCTAATGAAAAGATCACTGAATAAGCAAGTGAACCACTCAACTTGGTTATCTTATTATCACTAAAACCTTGAAAAGCACTTTTAAATATGTCAACAATTCCTTTAAATGTAATTTTTTTATTCTCCATATTTATTTTTGAAAATTCTTTATTATTTTTTCCAGATTAATTCCTTTGCCGATTACCGGTTTAAAAATATCGCCTTCTTTTTTTATTCTTTCTATTGCATTGAAGATAGTGAAATCACTCATCTTTAAACCATTTGTTACTTCTTCCCAATGTAATGGCATTGATACCGTGGCACTCGGTTTTGGGCGTAAAGAGTAGGGCGCTGCAATAGTTGCCTGTGGCCGGTTCTGTAAAAAATCTAAATATATTTTTCCTTTTCGGTTGACAGTTGCTCTTTCAATGCTAGTAAATTTTGGTAATTGCGCGTGTACCATTTTTACAATAACACGTGCAAATTCTTTCGATTGATCGTATGAATATTTTGCACCTAGCGGAATATAAATATGCATTCCGGTTGAGCCACTTGTTTTGCAATAAGATGAAACTTTCATCTCATCCAAAACATTTTTTGTGACCAGTGCCGTTTCAACTACCTGATCAAATTTATTGCCATCAGGATCCAGATCAATAATACACCAATCAGGATTATCAGGTGTTTGTGTACGGCTGCTCCACGGATTTAGTTCTATACATCCTAAAGATGCCATGTATAATAAACTCGCCTCGTCAGTACAAACAAGATAATGCCTGTCTTTATTATCAGCCTGGCTATGATACAAAAATGTTTCTATCCAATCAGGCGCTTTGCCTGTAATATCTTTTTGATAAAAACTTTCACCGTTGATACCATTCGGAAAACGGTTCATCGATTGCGGCCTGTCTTTTAAATAAGGTAATATAAAAGGTGCCACCTGATAATAATAATTGATCATATCGCGTTTAGCAACTTTCTCTTTTGGCCAATATATTTTACTAAGATTAGTGAATTTTAATTCATGCCCATTCACATCTCTTACCTGAGTTTCGTCTGTAGGATTTAATAATGTTTTGCGGGAAGCTTTTTCAGCAGGAACAATTATTTTTTTTGTAGCTAACATTTTTTCTTCTTTAAGTATTGTAGTAGATTTTTCTTTTTCGCGTACAACATCGCTTGCTTTTTTATCGAGGCGCATTCCCTTGAAGGAAGGATGTCTCATTACGCCATCACTTGTCATCTCTGTAAAACTAACTTCGCAAATTAGCTGTGGTTTAAGCCAGGTAACGGTTGCGTGAGGAGGGTTGGGCCTGAATCTCGATGGTTTATTGATATCTGGTATTTCTGTAAAAGGAACTTTGTTAGTAATGAGCGGCTTGAATTGTTTCATCATTACCACTTGTGTTTTCTGATTAAAACCCGTGCCTATTTTACCGGTATAATTTAATCTGCCTTTTTCAAAAACACCTACCAATAATGCACTGAATAATTTGGAAGAGTCATCATTGTTTGTAAATCCTCCGATAACAGCTTCCTGGCCTTTGTTAGATTTTATTTTTAACCAATCATCTGATCTTGTGCCTTCATGATAAAGGCTATCGGCTTTTTTTGCCATGATACCTTCCAATCCTAACTTTTTAGCAATAGTGAAAAAATCCGTTCCTTTTTCGTTGAAGTTTTCACTTACTTTTATGATGTCATTATCCTGAATAGTATTTTTTAAAATCGCTCTTCTTTCAGTTAACGGGAGTGTCGTGAGGCTTTTACCATTCAACCAAAGAATATCAAATACATAATAAAATAATTCCCCATCAGCTTCGCTGCGCCAGTTTTGCAGGTCACCAAAATCAGATTTCCCATTTTCATCCAGCACAACAATTTCTCCGTCCAATATTGCGTCAAAATTTAATTGTTGAACAGCATTGTACACAGGGTAAAATTTTTCATTAAATGATTTGTCATTACGCGATTTAAGTTCAACCTTATTCTTATTGATAAAGGCTACAGTTCTGTATCCATCCCACTTAACTTCGTATAGCCAGCCTTCTTCATCAAAAGGCTTATCTACCAAAGTGGCCAGCATAGGAATTATTTTTTTGGGGAAGGCTGTTTTTTTAGCTTTCTCTATGTAAACGGCTACTTCTTTATTTTGCTTTGGAGAGAAGTTTTTTTTTACTTCATTCTTTTTTATAGGATCAGTAACTAATTCTTTTTTCAGTTTTTCAGTAGTCTCTTTTTTCGAAGATTTCTTTGTTTCTCCGTAAATATTTTCAGGAGCTGCTGCAACTTGTTTTAATGTTTTATTAGAAATGACAGACTTTTCTTTTGTAGTAATATCTTTTTCCGACGCGTATTTATCACGGTGTTTAATTAATAACCAGGAATTTTCGCCGCGGCCATTTGTTTTTACCAATGCGTACGATCCTTTTAATTTTTTGCCATAGAGTGTAAACTTGAGCATACCTGCTTTTAGTTGCTTCAGCAGATCTTTCTCTATGATTTTTTTATTGGCACCTAAATTATCATCAGGTTCATATGTTCCTTCATCCCAAACGATCACTGTTCCGCCTCCATAATTTCCTTTAGGTATCACACCTTCAAAATTTCGATAATCAAAGGGATGATCTTCTACCATCATTGCTAAACGTTTAACAGATGGATCGGTTGATGGCCCTTTTGGTACAGCCCAGCTTTTAAGTACGCCATTCATTTCTAACCTGAAATCATAATGCAAATGAGAAGCAGCGTGTTTCTGGATAACGAAACGTAACTCACCTCCGGTAGATTTACCACCCTTAGGTTCAGGAGTTGCGGCAAAGCTTCTTTTTTGTTTATATTTTATCAGGCTCATTTAATGGTATTTAAAAAACGGGGAGAATATTTCTATTCTCCCCGCATTTAAGATCAATTAATTTATTTTCTTGAACTTCTTGAAGAAGTGTTGTTATCCATATCCTCGTCCTTCGTGTTAGCTTTGTGCGCTGTTTTGCTCGTAGCATTGCTCGAATGACCTTTAGTTTTGGATTGACTTCCTTGAGTTGATTGGCGATTTTTCATGTCATCATTTTGACGAGCTAAATCGTTATGCATTTTAGTAGGCATGGTTTAAATTTTAATTGTTATTATTTTAATTAACGATTAAATAAACCCAATCCCCATGCCAGAAAAAAGGAAGTTGATCGGGTAATCTAATAGTAAAAAATTCTACAAAATGAGTGCATTATTGCTGATGATTTTGGACAGGATTTTTATGATTAAATCTAGTAAAATGAGATTGGGGAAAATCTGGCACAGTTTTCACTTGTATACTTGCATGGTTTCATCCATCCGATCCTTAATATTGGTGAATATTCCAAAAGGATCAGGAATGACAATATATTATCACCCTTATATCAAAACAAACAACATGAATACGAACAGACTTTCACCCACGATCGAAGCTGCACTAAACGCACAGATGACAAAGGAAGCGCATGCAGCTCAAATTTATCTATCCCTTGGTGCATGGGCAGATAGCCAGGCATTTGGTGGCGTTGCTAACTTTCTTTTCAGGCATGCACAGGAAGAGCGTAACCACATGATGAAAATACTGGAATACATTTTAAAGAGAGGCGGCAAAGTAAAGATCACGGCAATACCTGATCCAATACCTGATCCTAAAAACCTGCAAACATGCTTTGAAGATGTTTTTAAACAAGAAGTTGATAATACAGCTTCTATTTATAAAGTTGTGAAGCTGAGTTTAACAGAAGAAGACTGGGCAACCTGGAATTTTATGCAATGGTTCGTTAAAGAACAAACGGAAGAAGAGACATTGGCAATTGAATTATTAGATAAAATTAAAGTTGCGGGTAATGAACATTCTGCATTGTATTCTTTCGACAGAGATTTGATCAGTACACCTGACGATGCTAAGCTGGCACAGGATGTAACGGCCGATAATCCATAACCAATTTTATTAAACATACTGATCGGGCACATTATTTGTGCCCGATTTTTGTTTGTAAAAATTATACAATAAATGAATTATTATGAAATCATTATGGACCGGCACTATTGGCTTTGGATTGGTTAACATTCCGGTAAAACTATTTAGTGCTACACAAAATAGCGAACTTGATCTGGATATGTTGGATAAAAAAGACTTATCAAATATTAAGTTCAAACGCGTGAATGAAAAAACAGGGAAAGAAGTGGAATGGAACAATATTGTTAAAGGATATTTTATCAATGATAAATATGTTGTGCTAACCGATAAAGATTTTGAAAGTGTTAGTGCAGTAAAATCTAAAGTGATCGAGATAAGTGATTTTGTAAAAGAAGAAGAAATTGACAGCGTTTACTATGAAACGCCTTATTACCTGGTACCTGAAAAATCCGGAGTACGTGCGTATGCTTTGCTGCGCGAATCTTTAGAGAAGACAGGCAAAGTTGGTATCGCTACTTTTGTAATGCGCAGCAAAGAAAGCTTAGCGATCTTGAGAACGTCTAATGACGTGATCATTTTAAATCGTGTACGATTTGCGGAGGAGATCCGCGATACAAAAGGATTAGGACTTCCCGCAAAAATAACTGTTAAACCTAATGAATTAAAAATGGCTGTTTCTTTGATCAATCAATTGTCCGGAAAATTTAATATTGAGAAATATAAAGATGAATATTCGGGACAGTTATTGAAATTGATAAAAGCAAAATCTAAAGGAAAAGCAAAAGCGCCGGTTGTACAAATGAAAGTTAATCCGGATAAAACCAAAGACTTAATGTCACAATTAAAAGCAAGCCTGTCAAATAAAACCACTTCAACAAAATCTAAAAAAGCATCTTAGTAAACTTTATTCATCATTGAATATTGTTGTAACCATTGAGCATTTTTAATAGCAGAAATTGTCATGGTATTATTGAAGTAACAGTAAACATTTTTTAGCCTGTTGTTGTCAAATATTTTGTTGGCAACGGCTTCCAATGTTTCTTCACTATATTCTGATAAAAAAAGTTTGGGAGCACCATGTAACCGATAGTAAGCTGTAGTATTATTGATTATTACATCATTGGGTAGAGAAGGGTGATTAACGCCACAAAAAATAATATTTCTGGTTTTGAGTTGAGTATAAACTTCCTCGCACCACCAGCTGCTGTGCCGAAATTCTACCACGTTAATAGAAGTACTATCAAGGCTTGCCAAAATTTTTTGTAAGTTTTCGGGCGTATATAAAAACCTTGGAGGGAATTGAAATAATATCGGTCCGAGTTTTTCTTTTAATCCATTCCTGCAAACAGCATAAAATTCTGCAATAAGATTAGCTGTATCTGTCAGTTGTTTATAATGTGTAATGATACGTGGAGCCTTCACTGTAAAAGTGAATTTTTCCGGCGTTTTCATATACCAGTCCTGCATTGTTTTTAATTGCGGAAAACGATAGAAAGTATTGTTTAATTCGAGCGTATTAAAATGTTCGCAATAATAAGCAAGCCATTTACTTTGTGGTAATTTATCCGGATAAAAAACGCCTTTCCATTCTTTGTAGCTAAATCCTGAACATCCGATGTGCCATTTCATATATCATCGTTTTAATGCAGATCGTATAACAAAAACGAAACCAATATTATGGTCTCTGCTTTGTTATAATCATTAAAACAATTTTATGCCAGAAGGGCCATCAATAGTTATTATAAAAGAAGCGATTCAGAAATTTAAAGGGAAAAAAGTGTTAGAAGCAACAGGTAATGCAAAGATCGGTATGTCGAGAGCGATAGGCAAAAAGGTCATCGATTTTAAAAGCTGGGGCAAACACACTTTAATATGTTTTTCTTCTTTTACAATAAAGATACATATGCTTATGTTTGGTTCTTATAGTATTGATGAACAAACCAAACCTGACAAGGCTTTACGGTTGCACCTGAAATTTAAAGAAGGCGATCTCTATTTTTATACCTGTGCAGTCACCATATTAGAAGGAGACCTGGATGAAATATATGATTGGTCAGCAGATGTAATGAATGATTCATGGGACGCTGAAAAAGCGATAAAAAAAATAAGATCACTTCCTGATATTTTGATCTGTGATGCTTTGTTAGATCAGAATATTTTTGGAGGTGTTGGTAATATTATAAAGAATGAGGTTTTATTTATTACAAGAGTACATCCGGAAAGTATCATTGGAAAAATGCCGCTTAAAAAAATTAAAGAGGTCGTAAAAATAGCACATGAGTATACTTTTGATTTCTTGAAATGGAAGAAAGCCTTCGAGTTAAAAAAACATTGGCTGGCCTACAATAAAAAAATATGTCCACGATGCGATATTCCATTTATCAGAAAACATTTAGGCAAAACGCACAGGCGTACTTATTTCTGTAACAATTGTCAATTATTATATACGTAAAATTAAAAAAAAGCGCATCTAATAAGATGCACTTTTTTTAAGGAAATAATGTAAGAAAAACCATTACTGAAATAATACTGATCTTCTTGTAACTAATATGTATAATTAATTTTTTAAAGTCAATGCAACTCTTCTGTTAGCTGCTTTTCCTTTCGCTGTAGTATTGGGTGCAATCGGGTTTTGATCACCATACCCTTCTGCTGTAATTCTGGTAGCACTTATACCTTTCTTTACTAAATATGCTTTAACAGCTGTAGCCCTGTTTGCTGAAAGCTTTTGATTTTTAGCAGGATCTCCTGAATTATCTGTGTAACCTGCAATATCAATATTTAGAGTAGGATCAGTTTTTAACACTTGAACTACAGCATTTAATTTTGCATACGATGTAGTAAGTATGATTGCTTTGCCGGTTTGAAACTGAATTCCCTGTGCTGCCTTATTCGTTTTTTGTACAAGCGCTTTATTTACTTCAGGACAACCGCTATTTGACGCAGGTCCTGCAATAGTTGGACATTTATCTGCTTCATCATTTACACCATCGCTATCACTATCAGGAATAGGGCAGCCATTATATTTTGCAAGTCCTGCAATTGTAGGGCATTTATCTGCTTCGTCATTTACACCATCGCTATCACTATCAGGAATAGGGCAGCCATTATATTTTGCAAGTCCTGCAATTGTAGGGCATTTATCTGCTTCATCATTTACGCCATCACTATCACTATCAGGAATAGGACAGCCGTTATATTTTGCAAGTCCTGCAATTGTAGGACATTTATCTAAACTATCTACAACACCATCGCCATCACTATCCGATATTTTTATTGGAGTGACAATAGCTACAGGAGCAGCAACCGGAGCAACAGTTGTTACAGGGGCTGCCGGAGCTGGTGTTGGTGCTTTTCTCTTTTCTCTTTTTCTTAAGCCATTTATAATTAAGCCAAAATGGAAATCAGCTTGTTTTGTTTCACCGTTTATTAAACTGGAAACAACAGAACCAGAACCAATGAATACCGGGCCGGCACTGATTGATATACCTGCATTGAATCCCGAAATATTATTATCAGAAAGAGGTAAGCTTACAGTGAAATGCCTTGTTTCGTATCTTGGTGTAAATACAACATAATTAGCAGTATGTACTTTTTGTACAACAGAAGAAGAAGTTCTATTTAAAGAAACCTGCCCACCAAGGTTAACGTAAAATTTTGGAACGACAAGGTAATCGATCGAGCCTGTTAAAGCACCGGGTAATGTATAACCATATTTCCCTTGAGGCGTTGAAGTTTTAATAGCTACAGACCCTGTATTTTTTAAGGCTGTATTAAAATCTTCAAAATTAGATACGTTATTAAATCTGCTTAAACGCAATGTGTCAAAGGGAGGATTAAGATTAGTATTTATTGAATAAGCCGCATCATCTGCGCCATGATTGAATTGTACTTTACCAATGTCATGTATAGCGACCTCTACTTTTACTTTATATAAATTATGGGCATTTTTTGCTAAAACGTTATCGGGCCTGTATTCATATACAAAGCCGGCATCACCGCCAATACCGTTTCCTATAAAATTTAATTGTGGGTTAGATATATCGCCTGCGTAGCCATAACTAAGTTGTCCAACACCATTTTGAAGGTAAGTATTGTTGTTAGCGTCCTGATCTAATTTAGAATTAGCCGATAAATTAAAATATCCTGAACTAACCCCACCAAGGTATTTTAACGTGATACCGCCTTTTAAAAAATGCTTTTTATCAATTAGTACTCTTGCATAAGTAAGTCCTAATTCTACCCAGCTAAGCTCCGTTACTCTAAAATTATTTGTGTTAATAGTTGTAGGATAGGTAGGTGCATTAAAGCCATTTTGAAAAGAGGATAACAGGTCACCAGGTATCCTGTCAATATTAGCTACGGTTCTGGCCCTTGTTGTAACAGCAAAAGCACTTTTAGCATTTATATTGAACATTGCAGACGGGCCAAAAATATCAGCATTCACTAAAAAGTTTGAGCTGCTGCTATTATTAACACGTTTTATATCAGCGTTAATATCTCCGCTGCTTGTAAGGGCGCTTAATTTTACAGAAGCGTAGTCGTTTGCGATATTGGCATTCAGGCCAATCACATTAACACTCCATTTATAAGGGCTTTTAGCAATATTTCCCGGATTGAAAAACACGCTGTTTACGCCGGTATAATTTCCTGTATTGTATCCCAGGTAAGTTTGAGAAAAACCGCAATAGCCACTGGCTATTAACAGTGCAGAGAATAATATTTTTTTCATAATAGTTTTGATATGGGCCGAAAATAAGAAATTTATCTCAAATTTTATCTTACAAACCCCAATGGTATCAATCAGTTAATGGTTATTTCCCTTTAAACAATTATTCGTTTTTTACTATTATTTACAAATTATTAGTCTACTATTTTTGTAGACTAATAATTTTACCTTTATATTTGTTTCGTCGACAAAAAGAAAAATGAATTATTAACTGATCAAACTATTTATCTAAACAAAGAAAATTACATGAAAAATAAAAATTATTCACTAAAGCCAATTGCAGCCATGGCAATGCTTTTATCTGTTACGATGGGAACGAAGGCAGATATAATAACTGACTGGAACCTGATCACCGTTAAGGCTACAAAAATTGCCAAACAAAATAGTAATTACGCTACCCGCACAGAAGCGGTAGAAGCTATTGCCGTGTATGATGCCGTAAATGCTATAAAACAATTTGGAACTGCATATCATTATAAGGTGCATGCTAAAAGTTCGGCATCTGCTATTGCTGCCGCTGCTCAGGCAGCTCATGATGTTTTGGTAACTTATTTTCCTGATCAAAAAGGATCATTAGATTCTGCATTAGCAAATAGCCTCGCCACTGCAAAAGACGGCGATATAAAAGCCGGCCAAACTGTTGGCAGTGCTGCCGCTGCTGATATTTTAGCACTGCGTGTTAATGATGGAGCGAATCCTGATAGTAGTTATGCTAACCCGGCAAATGCGGGGATAGGCCAGTATCGCCTGACACCCGGAAAATTTGTTCCTGGTGCAGATGTACAATGGGGAAAGGTTACGCCGTTTTTATTAACAAGTGGCAATCAATTTCTTCCGGCTGCGCCTCCGGCAATCGGAAGTGACGAATATAAAAATGCATTGGCAGAAGTTGCAGCAATAGGTTCGATCAACAGCACAACCCGTACAGAAGAACAAACGCATATTGCACAATTTTATAAACAGGATGCAGAGTTAACAGTAAATGAAGGCGCTCGCGTATTGGCGATCGCTCATCCAAAATCAATTGCACAAACTGCATTGATATTTGCTTTGGTTGATATTGCTGAAGCGGATGCAAGAATTGAAGTGTGGGGTGGCAAATATTTGTATTTATTCTGGAGGCCTGTAACGGCGTTAAATGCAGATGCAGATGGAACAGTAACTAATAATTATACAAAATGGACACCATTGATCAATACACCTGCGCATCCAAGTTTTCCGAGCGGACATAGTGCAACCGTAGCTGCGGGCTATGACATTTTAAAAGCTTTTTACGGAGATGACAATGTTATTGAATTACATACCACAACTGCAGGTGAACCTGCGAGATCAATAACATCGCTTAGCAAAATTGAATGGGAAAATGGCTACAGTCGTGTTTATGGTGGTATTCATTATATTTTTGAAAACAACGAGGCACAAAATATTGGCCATAAAATAGCAGCATTTGTAATTGCAACGGGGCCTAGAGCAAGCAAAGCTGTAGCAGCTAAATAAAAATAAATTTACTGATTGTCAGGATATAAAAAGTTGATTGAGATGTCTGTATATATTATTCTTTGCATAGCGTATATCAATTATCCAGCCTTCTTTTGTCATTCAGAGCGAAGCGAAGAATCTAATTCACATCCATTATTCTATTTGTTTAAGAATAAGATGCTTCGTTCCTCTGTATGACAAGAGCTTTTTATTTATTGCTTTCCTATATCCCGACAGTCTGTATAATTTTTTATAAAAGTATCAATCTGACACATTTAGGTTGATACTTTTTTTATCACTAAATATTTTTAAATGGCAAATCTTACCCAAAAGTGTTGTTCTTAAAAAAATTGAAAATACACAACAGCAACTGCAGCAATTGTCATTAGTATAAGTGTGATAATGCCTAGTACATTTGATAATTTTGTATTTGTATAATCACCCATCACTTTTTTATTATTGCCAATGTGAAGAATGATTGCAATTAAAACAGGCGCCGTTACGCCATATAAAATGGCCGTGTAAATAAGTGCTTGTATCGGGCTGATGCCTATAAAATCTAAAGACAAGCCAACTAATAAAGAAAAAATGATCGTGATATAAAATCCTTTTGCCTGCGAATATTTTTTATCTAAACCGGCTTCCCACCCAAATGTTTCTGATAACATATAAGATTGAGAACCTGCTAAAACCGGAATGGCTAACAAGCCGGTTCCGATAATTCCTAATGTAAAAATGAAGTAAGTCAGTTTCCCTGTTAAAGGCTCTAATGCTTTAGCAGCCTGGTCTACAGTATCGATCTGATGAATGCCTGCTTTAAATAAAACAGAACCTGCGGTGAGTATCATAAAGAACATGACAAGGTTTGAAAGGAACATCCCTGCATTTACGTCAACTTCCATATTGGTAATAATACGTTTATCAACGATCACTACATTTTTACTGTGTGCCATATCTTCAGCTTCCATCGTGGCTTGCCAGAAAAAAAGATAGGGAGAAATAGTAGTTCCTAAAATAGCTACCAATAACGTTAAAAAATCTCTATTAAATTTTATTGTAGGAATGAAAGTGCTTTTTAATATTACAAGCCAATCTTGTTTAACCATAAAAGGAACAAGGATATAAAGTAATACAGATAAGCATAACCATTTCAATATCATAGCTACCCTTTGGTAAGGATATTTTATAATAACAAACATCAAAATAGCCGTAAATACTATGCTGCATACAAAGGTGGGAATTTGGGGCAGCATCATGTGTGTAACAGCTCCCATTCCCTGAATATCTGCACCAATGTTTAAAGTGATCGCGGGAAAACTAAACAACAGCATTGTGTACAAAATACTTTTTGGATAATGCTTTTTCAAAGTAACCGTAAGCCCTTGTGAAGTAACAAGGCCAATTCTTGCACACATACCTTGTATAGCGGCCATTAAAGGGAAAGTAATAACGGCAGTCCATAATGTTGCATAACCAAACTGGGCACCTGCCTGTGTATATGTAGCAATTCCTGATGGGTCATCATCACTTGCGCCTGTTATCAACCCCGGCCCTAATATGGTTAATAATTTTTTTATTTTTGAACTACGCTTCTTTGCTTCTTTCATATTTCTTAAAGATACCATTGTTGTGCAATAAACTTTGCGAATGAGATGATGTGGTTATCCAACATCTTTGTTTCGCATCATTAATAAAGTAAATTTAATAAATGAAACCAACTGTAACCATCGAATACTGCCCAAAATGTGGCTGGTTATTAAAAGCTGCTTATACGGCACAGGAAATTTTAACCACATTTACAGATGATATTAAAAGTGTAGCCTTACAGCCGAGTGAGGTAGCAGGTAGGTACACTGTTTTTCTTGACGAAGAGAAAATATTTGATAGAAAAGAACAAGGGCGTTTTCCGGAAATTAAAGAATTGAAGCAAATGATTAGAGATTTGGTCAATCCATCCAAAGATTTGGGACATTCGGATAGGAAATAGAAAAATAGCCATGCTTATTAATTTTTTTTCTGCGTTTTTTATTGATAAATACTACGGGATTTGTTTCCTTGTATTATTTAAAAAAGCTTTCCAGAATAGCTATTTTAAAATAAATGTGTATATGTTATTGGCAAGTTATTTACTTATATAGTTCATTTAGAACACAATAATTTATAACATTATATTATTATCTTTGGAACAAGGGGTACCTTTTACCCCTATAACTTTATTTACCAAAACCTAACCGATATGAACTTTATCTATGCACTACTGTGCACGATCTTCAATGGCAAACTAATGCTCTCGCCAGTTCGAAAAATATCAAATCAAAAAAGAAATTGTAGCAGATGCTTGGTTGCAATAATTGTGGCGGCTGTAATATTATTTCCTCAAATTGGTATAGCACAAACAATATGGACTGGAAATACAAGTACCACTTGGAATGTTGCTACTAATTGGAATCCGGCGGTTGTACCTAAATTGACTACAAATGTGATAATACCTTCTGGTCGAGCAAGGTATCCTGTTTTTAATCCAGGAAGTAGTAATTTAATTATTAACAGCCTTGAAGTAGATGGTTCTTTTACTTTTGCAAGTGGTAACACTATAACAGTATTAACTAATACAACAATAGGCAGTACAGGCATAGTAACACTTGGCGGTGCTTTAATTGTTACCAACGATGTTACTGTAAGTGGAGGGGGGCTATTAACAATTGGCGGCGGTACCTTAAATACCGGAGGAGTAATTACAAGTACTGGTGGTATAAATGCTGTCAATGGCACTATAGCAATGAGTGGCGGAGCTCCACAGAATATTGGAGGAAGCATGTTTACCTCTTCAACGATACAAAATTTATTTAATGGCAATTCAGATCCAACAACGGGATTAACCATTAATACGTCAGATCCTGTAAATATTACGGGCCAATTGACTTTAGATCAAAATTCACTTCCGATACTTAATACTAATGATGGATTAATATTGGTATCAAGTGCTTCTAACACAGCAAATGTAGCTCCAATAGCAGAAGATGGTTCCGGCGTAGCGCAGGCCACTATAAACGGAAATATAACAGTGGAACGTTATATTGATGCTCATAGAAGATGGCGGCTTATAACTGCACCTGTTCAATCGTCAGGTGCTCCGACAATCAGCGCTGCCTGGCAGGAAGGTGGCCAAGTATAGCAGGAAAGCCTTTCAAACCCTAGCCCGGGGTTCGGTACTCATATTACAGGTCCAACATCAGGCGCATTTATTTCAAGTACCGGTTATGATCAAAGCGCTAATAACAGTGCTTCTATTGCATGGCTTGCCAATGATACTACCTGGTATGCATTTCCAAATACTTTTGCTTCAGTTACAGATAATCAGGGATGTATGATATTTATACGTGGAGACAGAAGTTTCCCCGTTTATACAGGAACGTCTTTAACACCGGCTACATGTACCGTATTACGTACTACGGGAAAATTAAATATTGGCCGTGTAACTATACCGGTTAATAATGGTTTTACTTTAATAGGTAATCCTTATGCAGCTACGATCAATTTTAATAATGTATACAATGAAGTCGGAACATCCAGTGCTGTACCCACTAATTCTTTTTCGTTATGGGATCCGAATATCGGATCTGCAGCGAATGTAGCTAATGGTACAGGCGGATGGATCACGCTAACATCTGATGGAGCCGGTGGATATTTTGCTGCCCCTAATCCTCAAAGTTTTGATGGTATTGATGTTAATGGAGATATTCAGTCAGGTGCTGCATTTGTGGTAAACGGATCCGGATCTGGTTCTGTAGAAATAGATGAAGAGGACAAAGTTACAGGCAATGATGGCAATATAGCCCTCTTCAGGCCTTCGGCTTCGGCAACGTTACCTCCGCAGATATTAAGTACAACATTATATGCAACAGATACATCTCATAACCAGGATTATTTAGCGGATGGAATAACGAATGTATTCAGTAGTAGTTTCGATAATACGTTAAACTGGAATAAAGATGTAAAAAAGTTATTTAATCTAAGTGAAAGATTATCTATTTTAAAAAGTAATCAAAATTTATCAATTGAAAAAAGTGCGTTAGCTCAAGCCGGAGATACCATTCATTTAAGTGTACGAAGTTTAAAGGTATTGCCTTACAAATTAGTTATTGCTACTAAATCATTTGCTCGCCCGGATCTTAATGCATTTTTGATAGATTCTTTTACACATACGTCTACTCCAATACTTTTAGGAGATACTGCCGTTAATGTAAATTTCATTGTAACAACATCTCCCGCTAGTTATGCGGCAAACCGTTTTAACATCGTATTTGCGGCAGCACCAGGTGCTGTAACTTATAGTGATGTAACGGCAACACAACAAAGTAAAAATATTGCAGTGCAGTGGAGCGTAAGTAACCAGTTAAATATTAATAAATATGTAGTAGAGAAATCGATTGATAATACGAATTTTTATCCGGTAGATACAACCGTTGCGACAGAAAATTCTTCAGCTACTTATAATTGGTTGGATGTTAATGCAGCTGTTGGTATCAATTATTACCGTCTACGTAGCGTTGATAATACGGAAGCTATTTTATATAGTAAAACAGTTAGTGCTGTTATAGGAAAAGGTATTATTTCAGGTATGCAATTATATCCTAATCCTGTAACCAACGGCACTTTACAATTGCAAATGAATAATGTACCTGCGGGCGAGTATGGAATAAAAGTTATCAGTGGTTCAGGACAAATCTTATTAACTGAAACAATTAACCATGGTGCAACTAGTGAAACTAAATCTATTACTACAGGTAAAAGTTTAGCTTCAGGTATTTATATCCTGGAAATAGTAAGTCCTAATAAAACAATTACTAAAATTAATTTCGAAAATCTATAAGATTTCGATACTAGATAAAAAATAAAGGCATCATATTGATGCCTTTATTTTTTTGTTTAAGAATTGATTAATGATTTGATTGTCCGTTTCTTTCTGCTCTTTTTGCCGCTTCTATATCTTTTAATTTGGCTAATTGATCTGCTGTAAGAATAGCTGCATACTGCTGTTTGCGATAATCCATAATTGGTTTATAAGCGGAGCGATCTGTTTGTCCGCCTGCTTGTTGTAATGCATCTTTACGTTTATCACATTCTGTATTTACAACAAGGATTTTATTGTACTGATCATCCGTTAAATTCAATTCTTGCTGTAATTGTTTTGCAGAACTAATAGCACGGTCATCCGTAGGCGTTACAGTTGTTGAGGATTGTTGAACAGGAGCTGCCGCCTGAGCAAAGGCATTGTTGTGATTAGCTATTATTAGAATAGCGAAGGCAATTAGTATCTTTTTCATGTTATTTGTTTTAATGATGAATAATATCAACATCAAGGTATCAATAAATATACCCGAGGTTTATACCGTTCATCAATTGTAACAAATAAAAAGGCTAGTGAGATTCGATGTATGTTTTTAATCCATCTAAAGAGCTTTCATAGCCCGCTCCTGTAAGCTTATCGATAAATATACCATAGAATTTTTCCCATGGATACCAGGGTAAAATAGTTAAGGCTTTCCATTCTACCTGAACCTGACCATGTTCTATCACGGGTGTTACAGATAATTCATTTTCAATATCATCTTCTCCCGGCGCGGTTAATAAAAAATGGACAGAAGAAGAGTCAATACTTGTTACTTGCAAATGTGTGGTTTTGTTATGATATACAATATCACAATAAGAAGTAGCCGTATTCGAAGGAGTTGAGAAAGTAATAGTAACAGAATCGCTCTTAAATAAGGGTTGCCAGTTTTTCCAGTTTTTAAGCTCAGTCAACTGTGTCATTATCTTGTTGGACGGTGCTCCAATTACAGTGGCTCTTGATACTTTTATCTTCGAAGGAATCAGTAAAGAAAGCAATGTAATAACAATAAATAAACCGGTGATACCGATAATGAAAGGCTTTATTAAACGCATGATCGTAAAAAATTATTAATTATCAATTATAAAATTATCCATTGATAATTTTATTCCCACTTGAAAGTTTTAACTGCAATAAAATAGATCACTACACCCCAGCCGAGTAAGATACCAAGCTGTGCCCAGCAATCAAAAAGGCTCGCACCTTCAAAAGATATTTTGCGCAATGAATCGTTTAAAGCGGTTAGCGGTAAAATTTGTATCAACCAATGAATACTTTTTGGCAAAATGCTTGTTGGGAAAAAGCTTCCTGATAAAAAATATTGTGGAAACATAAACAGGTTAGAATAGATAGGAATGATATTTTGATTTTTTGCTACACCACTAATTACAAAACCTACCCCCATAAAAACGATCAGGCTTAATAAACTAACAATCACCATATCAATGAAAGTAACAATTCCTCTTGCTAATGTAAAATGGTAAAAGAACCAGCCAAATAATATTAGTACTAAAACAGTGATCATTTGAAATATAACGCGAGAAAGGGTTTCACCCAGAATAATATATAACCTGTTAATAGGAGAAGAGTATAATCTTTTTAAAACCAATGTTTCTCTCAGGTTAAAAAATAAAAATGCTACGCCAAAAACAGCTAAGCCGATCAAAGAAAAACCGATCATACCCGGTAAATAAAAATCGATCGCTTTGTATTCTCTGCCTTTTACTTCTTCAACAGAAATAGTAGCAATTGATTTTTGATCAGGATGAATTCTTTTATCCAATGATGAAATGATACCACTTAATATAGATTGTAAAGCAGGTAATTGAAGTTGGTTAGCAGAAGATGATTTTAAATGGACATCGTATGTTTCAGCTCCATCAGCGCCGGCAATTTTATTGATCTGAATTAACGCGGTTATCTTTCCTTTATTCATCAGGTCTTCTAAAGTATCCTGGCCCGCATCATTAAAATTTACTAAAGGAGAATTTCTGATGGAGGTATAAATAAGATTATTGGTGTCAGATTTATTGTCAATTCCTACATCAACACTGATGCCACCGCCACCACTTAAAGCACCAAAAATCACAATTAAAACGATCGGAAAAAATATTCCAAAAAAAACAGATTGAGGGCTTCTGAAAATAGCGATCAAGCTAGCTTTAGTTATGGCCCACATAGCTTTTAGCTGACTGTATTGTTGCATTATTCGGTTAAATTTTGAGTAAAGCTATCTTGAAAAAGGCACTATAAAAAATTTTTGAATTTGTCAACCAACTATATTTGATAAATGAATACAGTCTACCTTTTACTTGGCAGTAATATTGGAAATAGTGAGGAACAGCTAAGGCTGGCAACGCAAAATATAAAAAAGCAGGTAGGCAATGTCATTGCTTCGTCATCAATATATCAAACGGCAGCGTGGGGTAAAACAGACCAGCCCGATTTTTTGAATCAGGTAATTATTGTAGAGACGAAACAATGGGCAGAAGATACTTTGTCACTGATCCTTAATATTGAAGAGAAAATGGGTAGGATCAGAACAGAAAAAAATGCACCACGTATCATAGATATTGATATACTGTTTTTTAATGAAGCCATCATCCAGGAAAAAGAACTAACGGTTCCTCACCCGGAAATACAAAACCGTTTGTTTGTGTTGACCCCACTAAACGAATTAAACCCTGATTACATACATCCACTTCTTGATAAGAGTGTTCATCAGTTATTAACCGAGTGTAAAGATGTATTAAATGTTAAAAAGTTTTAATTGAACAAGGGTTGTTTCATCTTATTTTGCAAGTAAGATATGAAGTACAATTTTGTTACAATAGAAGGGAATATAGGAGCAGGTAAAACTACGCTAACGCGCCTGCTTAGTAACCATTTTAATGCAAGACTTATACTGGAAGAGTTTGCAGACAATCCATTTCTGCCAAAATTTTATGAGAATCAGGAGTTATATGCGTTCCCGTTAGAGTTGTTTTTTATGGCAGAACGTTACAAGCAATTGAAAGATCTTTTGCAGACAAAAGATATGTTTCAAAACATTACTATATCTGATTACCTCTTTACCAAATGTTTATTGTTCGCTAAAGTAAATTTACCGGATGATGAATTTCGGTTATATCAAAAGTTGTTTGATATAATTAATCCGCAAATAGTACAGCCTGATATGCTTATCTATTTACATGCACCTATCAGTAAATTAAGAGAGAATATAAAAAAACGAAATCGTAGTTACGAACAAAATATAAGCAATGAATATTTGTTTAGTCTGCAGGAAACTTACACCAACTACATCAAACAACATAATATTAAAACCCTTTTTATTGATGTAAGCAATGCCGATTTTTTGGGTGACACCGGACACTTGCAAATTATTATAGATGCGTTAGATAAAGAGTACAGCGATGGGCAGCATTATATTGCGCTGCCATAGTAATAGTTCTACAATTCAATGTAGTCCTTAATTTCCTTATTTCTTATTCCTTATTTTGTATTTCTTATTTACCTTTGCTACCCTAATCAATAAACAAACTATTGAACACTTCTTCTCCTCTCCGCGTTTTAAAAATACCAGAATACAGAAATTTTATTATTGGCCGCTTCGTGTTTAACATGGGGTTGAGAATGATGTCTACATTGGTTGCATGGTGGCTGTATGAATTAACACGCGATGCATTTTATATAGGCATGGTAGGTTTGGCAGAAGCAATACCTGCTATTAGTTTAGCATTATATGCCGGCTTTATCATTGATAAAAGTGAGAAAAGAAAGTTGCTGCTAATAACAGTAATGCTATATGCAATTTGTTCTTTCATTTTATTAGGAACGTCAACACATTGGTTTAGCGGGCATTTTGGTACAAAGATCATTATGATATTTATCTACACTACCATTTTTATAACAGGTGTGGTAAGAGCATTTGCGGGTCCTAGTTTGGGTGCTATGATCGCATCATTAGTGCCGAGAGAATTATTAACGACTGCATCACAAGTAAATTCAACAGTTTACCTCACATCAAATATTTTCGGACATGCATTAGCTGGTTTTTGCATAGCGTGGTTTAATGTTACGGGTACTTTTATTTTTATTGTTAGCTTTATTACAATAGGCTGGATAGCGTTCACGCAACTAAAAGAAAAACCGCCCATCTTAAATGCAGAGAAAAAAACTTTCGAAGCAGTTGCAGAGGGATTGAAATATGTTTTTTCTACAAAAGAAATTTTAGGTGCGATAACCTTAGATCTTTTTGCTGTATTGTTTGGTGGGGCAGTAGCTATGATTCCTGTATATGCAAAAGATATTTTAAATGTTGGGCCTATTGGTTTTGGCTGGCTGAACGCGGCAATGGATATTGGTTCAATGTCGATGGTATTATCATTGACTTTATTTCCTTTAAAAAGAAAACAAGGGTTGAAATTATTATTAGCTGTAGGTAGCTTTGGATTGTGTATCATCATCTTCGGATTATCAAAATGGTACCTGCTATCTTTTGTAGCCTTATTGGTTAGTGGTGTAATGGATGGCGTGAGTGTGGTGATAAGAAGCAATATTGTTCAGTTAAAAACTCCTGATGCATTACGTGGCCGTGTTATGAGTGTAAATTCTATGTTCATTAATTCTTCTAATGAAATTGGCCAGTTTGAGAGCGGGCTTACCGCCAAACTAATGGGAAATGTCGTGTCGGTAGTCTTTGGTGGCTGTATGACTTTTGCCGTTGTTATTGGCACCTGGATCAAAGCGCCGCAGCTAAAAGAAATGGAATATTAAGGATAAATATTCCATCCTAAAATAGTAGATATTCAATACTACGTCGTTTCGATCAGCTTCTCCAATACATAATAAACGATCGGGCAAAAAGATGAATTCTTTAATGTAAGCGGCTGCCTTTTTAGGAGTACATCTTCATCCGTGTAGGGAAAACGCACACAATCTGACGGTCTGACCTCGTAAATAGTACAATAATTATCTGCTCCTAAAAATGAGCAGGGCTGGGTGCGCATTACATAATCCCCGTCTTCATCCACTTTCAGGTAATTATTGATAAGATCTCCATCCTTCATTTTCAAATACTTAGCAATACGCCCAATATCCGTCCTTTTAAAACGAGGGGAGTAATTTTTACAGCAATTAGCACACTGAAGGCAATCTATCTTGGAATAAGCAGCTTCGGTAAGGTCCGGAGTGGCTTTCAACACTGTGTTCTTATCCGCTCTATGCAGGTATTTTTTATATTGAGACTGTCTGTCGCCAGACTTCTTTTCCCATGCCCTTAAAAGTTTCTCGTCGCTCATAATTGTTTATTTATCCTATACTTTTCCACAGATGCAAAGTAACGAACATATTGCCTCAAAATCTTCTTGTGATTGGCTTAAATTTGCATTTTATACCTGTCTTTACTTAGATTAGTGAGATTCCGGGATTATCTAATCCTATTAATCCTAATCATCCTTCCAAATCGACGTTCAGACAAAAACAAAACAGAAGGCAACTATGGATATTTTCGAGCAACAACAGAATGAATTTTCAGAAAGACATATTGGTCCAAATGAGCACGATACGAAAGAAATGCTGGCGACTGTTGGCGTAACATCTTTAGAAGAGCTGATCAGCAAAACGATCCCGGACGGTATCAGAATTAAAAAAGATCTGGAAGTGCCTAATGCAATTAGTGAATTTCAATATTTGTCTGAATTAAAAAAGGTTGCTGCAAAAAATAAAGTTTTTAAAAGCTATATCGGTCAGGGATACAATGATACCATTACACCAAGCGTTATTTTAAGAAACGTTTTTGAAAACCCGGGATGGTACACACAGTACACTCCATACCAGGCAGAAATTGCACAGGGCCGTTTAGAAAGTTTATTGAACTATCAAACAATGGTAACCGATCTTACAGGTTTGCCAATTGCGAATGCAAGTTTGTTAGATGAGGGAACTGCAGCCGCAGAAGCGATGACGATGTTGTTCAATCATAAGAACAGAAATCACGATGATATTACTGCTCCGAAATTTTTTGTTGATGAAAAAATATTCGCACAAACAAAAGACGTTTTAATAACACGAGCTTCACCAGTTGGTATTGAATTGGTTTTTGGTGATTTTAAAAATATCAAATTGGATGAATTGTACTTTGGTGCCATTGTTCAATATCCAAACAGTGATGGTGCGATTATCGATTACCGTGAGTTCATCGAAAAAGCACATGCAGTAAACGCCATGGTGGTAATGGCAACAGATCTGTTAGCGTTAACATTATTAACTCCCCCGGGAGAATTAGGTGCTGATGTAGCCATCGGTTCTTCTCAACGTTTTGGTGTGCCAATGGGTTTTGGTGGCCCGCATGCAGCCTTCTTTACAACTAAAGATGAATTTAAGAGGAATATTCCCGGCCGTATCATTGGCATAAGTATCGATGCACAGGGTAATCGTTGTCTGCGCATGGCTTTGCAGACAAGAGAACAACATATCAGAAGAGAAAAAGCAACGAGTAATATTTGTACAGCACAAGCGCTCTTAGCAAATATGGCTGCAATGTATGCGGTATATCATGGAGCAAACGGATTAAAAAATATCGCAAAAAGAACACACGTACTTGCTCAAAATTTAGCGATAGAATTAAAAGCGTTAGGCATTGAACAAATAAATACCGCTTACTTCGATACACTAAAAGTAAAAGTAGCAGATGTTTCTAAGTTGAAAGCTACGGCTGAGCAACATGAAATAAATTTCAACTATTTTAAAGACGGCACTGTCGGTATCAATGTAGATGAAACAACTACTTTGAATGATATCGCTACTATCGCAAAAGTATTTGGCAAAACAAGTTCAGAAAATAAACCTCCGGCAATTGGAGAACTAAGTTTTCCTGCATCTTTAATTCGTTCATCTAAATATCTAACACATTCGGTATTCAATACACATCATAGCGAAAGCCAGATGATGCGCTATATCAAATTTTTAGAAAATAAGGATTTGAGTCTGAATACATCAATGATAAGTTTAGGTAGTTGCACAATGAAATTAAATGCCGCGACAGAATTGATTCCTGTGAGCTGGCCGGAATTTAGCAAGCTACATCCGTTTGCGCCAAAAAATCAAACAGAAGGATACCTGCATATCATTAAAGAGTTAGAAAATTATTTAAGTAAGATAACAGGTTTTGCAGCGACATCATTACAACCTAATAGTGGTGCACAAGGTGAATATGCCGGTCTGTTAACTATCAGAGCATACCACGAATCAAGAAACGAAGGGCATAGAAATGTTGTATTGATCCCTATCAGTGCGCATGGAACAAACCCCGCAAGCGCAGTAATGGTAGGTATGAAAGTAGTAGTTACTAAATGTGATGATGCAGGAAATATTGATGTAGAAGATTTGAAAGCGCATGCTTTAGAACATAAAGATGATCTGGCAGCATTGATGGTTACTTATCCATCAACACATGGCGTATTTGAAGAAAGTATCAAAGAAATTTGCGATATTATTCATCAATACGGCGGACAGGTTTACATGGATGGTGCAAACATGAATGCACAGGTTGGTTTAACCAGTCCGGGTTTAATTGGTGCAGATGTATGTCATTTGAATTTACATAAAACTTTCGCTATCCCTCATGGTGGCGGTGGTCCGGGCGTTGGCCCTATTTGCGTAGCACCACAATTGGTTCCTTTTTTACCGGGACATGTAAATCTTGATGGCCAAACAACGAATATTCATGCAGTAAGTGCGGCACCTTATGGAAGCGCTAGTATTTTATTGATCAGTTATGCATACATCAAATTGTTAGGGGCAACAGGCATTCGCAAAGCAACAGAGTTTGCTATTCTGAATGCTAATTACATGAAATCAAGATTAGAAAAATATTACAAAATATTATACACAGGAAAGAACGGTACAGCAGCACATGAATTCATTGTTGATTTACGTCCGTTTAAAACAACTGCCGGCATTGAGGCAGAAGATGTGGCTAAAAGATTAATGGATTATGGTTTCCACGCCCCAACATTATCTTTCCCTGTTGCAGGAACATTAATGATCGAACCAACCGAAAGTGAAGATAAAGGTGAGCTGGATCGTTTCTGTGATGCATTGATCAGTATATATTTAGAAATAAAAGCGATTGAAAGTGGCGCTGCAGATAATAAAGACAATTTATTAAAGAATGCACCACACACACAAAGTGTTATTTGCAGTAACGAATGGAAACATCCTTATACAAGAGAAGAAGCGGCTTATCCATTATTCTTTGTAAAAGAAAATAAATTCTGGCCAAGCGTTAGCAGAGTTAATAATACTCATGGCGACAGGCACTTAATATGTACCTGCGAACCAACAGAAGCTTACTTACATAATTAGAATTAACCGCAAAGCACGCAAAGATGTATCGCAAAGGTTCGCAAAGTTTTTCTTTGCGAACCTTTGCGTTTACTTAGCGTGCTTTGCGGTTAATTTTTGTTTTAACATTTCTTTTTACTCTTTAATTGTGTATTCCTTTTCTTCACAGCATCCTATAAAAAAACAATTATGAAAAAATACCTCTTTTTACTGTTAATACTAATTGGCAGTTACACAGCAGCAAACGCTAATGATGGTGATAACAAAACAAAAGCCACATTAACAAACGTAACAGTATACAAAGTAGGTGCGGAATTAACGCACACAGCAAAGGCCGATATAGCACAGGGAAACAGTCAGTTTACCATTGATAATATTAGTAACAGTATCGATATTAATAGTATTCAGGTAAACTGCAATGGTAATGTTACAATTATGGGTGTAGAGTTTAGTACAGATAATTTACAGGATGAAGTAAAATCGCCTCAAGTTAAATTTTTAGAAGATTCACTTGAAAGAGCAAACAAAAACCTGAATAAAATAAAAACCAAAATTGATATTCTAAACGAATTATTAAGCATTTTAAAATCGAACCGTGATGTTAGGGGAACGCAGACAGGATTAAGTGTTGTAGAACTTACAAAATTGGTAACTTATTATCAGGCTAAATCAACATCAATACAAAATGACCTGGAAGGATTAACTGATAAACAAGTAAAATTAACTGCTACGATAAATAAACTGACTGATCAGATAGAGGAAGAACAAAAGAAAAATACCAAAAAAACGGGCAAATTAATATTGCAATTGAATTGTGCTATTGCCGGTAAGTATGATTTTACAGTTTCGTACATTACTCAAAATGCTTATTGGATACCGTTTTATGATTTGAAAGCGGATAATATTAAAACACCTTTGCAGATAATATATCGTGCGAAAATTTATCAAACAACAGGGATAGACTGGAAGCAGGTTAAATTAAGTCTATCAACCTCAACACCAAATGAATCGGGGAATGCGCCTACGTTAGATCCTTGGTTTGTGAATTATTTACAACCGATAACTAGATATGCCATGAAAAGTTTGCCTGTTGAAGATGTTGCTACAGCTTTGCAAGGCCGTGCTGCCGGAGTAGAAGTAATTTCAGATGAAGCAAATAAAAAAAATGCTGGTTTAGAAGACCATACAACAATATCTGATAAAGAACTAAATGTAACATTTGATATAGACCTACCATATGATATACCAACAAATGGTAAAGCACAAACAGCTGTATTGAAAAAGTATGATGTGCCTGCAAGCTACAAATTCTTCTCTATTCCAAAATTGGATAATGAAGTGTTTTTATTAGCACAGATATCAGATTGGGAAAAACTAAATCTATTACCGGGCGAAGCAAATATCATCTTTGAAGGCACATATATTGGTAAATCATTTATCAATCCATCTTCAACAGATGATACGCTGAAACTAACAATGGGCGTTGATAAGAGAGTAGTAGTAACCAGAGAAAAATTAATGGACTATAGCAGTGTTAAATTTTTAGGATCTAACAAAAAGCAAATATTTACTTACGAAATAACTGTAAAAAACAATAAAAAAGATGCGATTGATATTTCAGTAAAAGATCAATATCCAATTTCTCAAAACAAAGAAATTGAAGTTGAATTATTAGAAAGTAAAGAAGCAACAGTGAACACTGAAACAGGTGAAGTAAACTGGAACCTTAAACTAGCAGCTGGTGAAGTGAAAAAGATAAGGATCAGTTATAGCATCAAATACCCAAAAGATAAAATAGTAAACTTGCAATAGTTTCACATAAAACAATATAAGTAAGTAAAGCCCTAAGTATAAACTTGGCGGCTTTTTTAACTTTGCTCCTTTGCGTGAAAAAATCTAAATTGCTACATAGAAAATCAATAATTTATGAGCGATCAATATATAGTTCCAGCCCAAACAAGAATAGGCCACGTACATTTAAAAGTATCTAACATAGAAAAATCACTGGAATTTTACAGGGATCTTCTTGGCTTCACGGTAATGGCAGTGTACGGCACACAAGCTGCATTTATTTCTGCCGGCGGCTATCACCATCATATTGGATTAAATACCTGGCACAGTAAAGACATGCCACCGGCGCCAATAAACGGCGTTGGCTTATACCATACAGCTATTGTATATCCTACAAGAAAAGATCTGGCTATTATTTTTGCCCGCTTACGCAGAGCATACTATCCAATAACCGGCGCAAGTGATCACGGCGTATCGCAAGCAATTTATTTAAATGATCCTGATGGCAATGGTGTAGAATTATATTGGGACAGGCCAATAGATCAATGGCCACAAAAGTCTGACGGATCTTTAGAAATGTTTACAGCAGCGCTTGATCTGGAAGATCTATTGAAAGAAGTAGAGAATCAATAACTTCTTGGTTTTAACCTTTCATTTATTCCATCACTTCAAATAATAATAACTGCGTTACCTGAAGAGGATTAAAATTATTATCCGCAACAAATAATAATGTTTTATGCCCGTTAGCCAATGTTGGTCCGAATGTTACGCCTTCTATATTATCAATATAAACACCAAGGCTGCCCATATCCAGCAACAGTTTTTTTGCTACAGGAATAAATGGTTTATCTGTTTTTGATAAGGAATAGACATCACTAACGTCGGTAGCACCGTTTAGATCAACCGTAAATAATCTCACGGAACAACCTAGTCTTCCTGTAGAATAGGAGCGTTCTATAAGTAACAATTTATTTTTTCCAATAGTTAGTATATCCGAAATGCCATTGATCTTAAATGCCCCCGCCGGATTTGCAGGGAAAGGAATCGGAGAAATTTTATAAGCATATTCGCCAACACATTTTTTGCTTGCGATATCAAATTTTAAAATACGAGTGTAAGTATTATTTTCTGTGAGATCAGCTCTTGGCCCATCTTCATATAAGGGTTCTTCAACACTTACAAATAGTTTGGTGTAATTATCCGCAAAATCTAAACCCTCAAAAACGGCGTTTTGTCTTGGTCCTTTTTCAACACCTTGCACAACAAGATTTTTCGGAATGATAAAACTATCAACAAATTTCCCTTCTGTAGATATAGCAATAACTGTTGGGTCTTCAAGAATTGTATCTTTTGCATTTACAATTCTTTCGCCTTCGCTACTCCAGATCAATTGTTTGTTTAATGGATTATAACGCATCGCTTCGGGATCAGGCGTATGATAGGGATCTTGCTTACTATTAGGATATACTTTTCCATTTGGTTGTAGCATATTCTTTGCATCAACAAAATGAAAACTATCAATTCCTTTTTCACTTATAAAGATATTGGCCTCATAAAAACGTGCAGGATTTTTATCACTTCTATCATCACTAATAATGTAATATAATTTACTAGCTGTGTCATAATCAATACCGGATAAACCACCCACAACAGTATTGTTATACTTAAAGTTTAAAGGAATAATATATTGCCCTAATAATTTAAGCGAATTAATATTCCCCACACGTTGTTGTTGAGCAATAACCTTGTTTATAGTAGAGGAAAATGCTCCAGCTAATAAGCAACAATGAAATAAACGTGTAGGTAGGCGCATAGTAATATTTTAAGTGAAACCAAGGTATAAAAAAAGTCTCAACTGTTAGGTTAAGACTTTTTTATATTTTTAAGAAGATATTTATGCCGGTTGTAACTGCGTTGGAATAGCAATCCTGTTCCATGCATTAATAGCAATGATCGACATAATTATCTGAGAAATATGTTGTTCATCAAATAATTTAGCGGCATTCTTGTAAGTTTCATCAGATACGCCACCATGACTGATCAATGTTACTTCTTCTGTTAAAGCAAGTATGGCTCTTTCTTCTTCAGTGTATAGATCTTTAACTTCTTTCCAGGCATTTAGGAGATAAATGCGTTTTTCTGTTTCACCATCTTTACGTGCATCAGCAGTATGCATATTGATGCAAAAGGCACAACCATTAATTTGTGATGCCCTTATTTTGATCAGGTGCTTATGTGCAGTAGCTACTTTTGTTGTGCTGATGTATTTTTCAAGTGCATAAAGTGCAGTGTAAGCCGCTGGTTCTGTTTGTTGAATATTGACTCTCTTTTCCATTGGTTATTATTTTATTGATTGAGGTGTAAAATTCAGTAAAAACAAACTGAAAAAACTTAATCTACTTCAAGAAATAAAAATCAACGTTTCTTAGCTCTTATTTTGCTTAAAAATTCCGGAGTAAAATTCAGGTAAGATGCCAGCATGTATTGTGGTACACGTTGTACAAATTCGGGATATAGATTGCTGAAATGATTATACAGCTCTTCGCGTGAAAAGCTATACAAATATTTTATTCTTATTTGTGAGGCGGCGTTCAGTTTTTGTAGCAGTAACCTAAAATATCTTTCCAGTTTAGGGAGCCTGGTAAATAATTCTTCTGAGATACTTTTATCGATAAATATTACCGTAGCATTTTCTACAGCCTGAATATAAAATTGTGATGGTATTTTATTCTCAAGACTGGCATAATCAGTAACCCACCAGTTCTCGATCCCAAATTGAAAAGTTTGCTCAATGCCTTTATCGTTTACGAAATAACAACGAAAACATCCTTTTACAATAAAATAGTTAGCTGTGCAGATCTGTCCTTCTTTTAATAAATGTTCTTTCCTCTTAACAGTTCGAAATTGTAAGTAAGGCAATAGTATCTCAACTTCGGCATCATTTAAAGGAACGAATCTATTGATATGGTTGATGATTGATGAATACATAGTACGAAGATAAAAAATCCCCGAACAAGGCCGGGATGAAATTCAATTGTTTATTGAGAAATTATGGCTTTGCAACAAACTTAAAATTAGTATCAATATATTTCTGTATGTCAGCACCTTTAGCAGCACCTATTTTATCTAAAGCCGCTTTTATTTGTTTATCAGTAAACACCCTGTATTGCGAAGGTATAGACTGGCTGAACGTTATTACATTGTCGATCTCTTTTTTTATTTTGTCCAGGTCCTTTGCTTTGGATACATAATCACAAAACGTTGATGTCATGTCGTATTTATCTTGTCCCGGTGCTAAATTGTTATAATGAGTAGCAACGATATCAAAATCTTCTTCTTTGCCATTTTTAACGATCACATCTGTAACGGCATCACCCAGATCGCCTTTCGCATCCGAGCTATATTGTTTTGCAAGATCATATGCCTTTGCCGGTTGAAGATTAGTTAAGCCTCTTAATGCGGCACCTGCAACCGTGTATGAAGAGTCATTGACTGCTTTGGTAAAAATATCAAGGTACTTAGGCAATCCTGTTTTTACTAAGAAAGAAATAGCGGCTGCTTTCGTTTTTTTATCTTTTTCAGTGGTGGCCATTTTTACTATTGCATCAATAATATCATCTTTTGGTGGCGTTTTCTGCGCGGTTAATTTATTTAATGTTAATGTACGCAGGCCTGCATATTTATCAGTTAATCCTAATGCTAATTCAGGCATAGCCATGGTATCAAAATAATTTAATGCTTCGTATCTGTCTAAATAGTTTGGTGCATTTTTATATTGAAAAACATAATTGGCCGCTGTTTTATTATCTGTTTTTTGACACAATAATATTTTATCTGCATCTACATTAATAAGATCCGGCATCAGCATATGATGAAATACAAAAGTATCAGACCAGTTTTTTATCCATACTTTCTGCCGCACCACATGGTTTCCAACATAGGCATCAATAGCTATCGGTAATTTAAAAGGTTCTGCACTTTGTTGCGTTTGTTTTACATAAACATAGGCGTTACCGGTAGCATCCAAACCATAATTAATGGTAAGCTGGGGGTGGCCACTTCCATAATACCATTGGTTCCAGAACCAGTGTAAGTCTTCGCCGGTTACTTCTTCAAATGCCAATCGTAATTGATCAGCTTCGCCCGTTTTAAATTTGTTGGTAGTTAAATAAAGATTTAATGATTTGTAAAAAGCGGAATCTCCAACATAATTGCGTAACATATTTAAAATCTGTCCGCCTTTATTATAACTCACTACATCAAACATATCTTCCTTATCAGCATAATAAAAACGTACAAGATCTTTTTTAGCAGCACTAGGTGTCCTTAAATAACCATCCATATCATCACGGCCATGGTCATCTGCAAAATCTTTTCCGTATTTATATTCATCCCATAAATATTCACTGTAATCAGCAAAACTTTCATTCACAGTAATATTGCTCCAGCTTTCCGTTGTAACTAAATCGCCAAACCAATGGTGAAACAATTCATGTGCAATCACTTCTTCCCAAACATTACCATCGGTTAATTGTCGTGCATTTTGATAAGCACTTTCCTGATGTAGGGTAGCCGTTGTATTTTCCATAGCCCCACTCACAAAATCACGACCAACTATCTGCGAATATTTTGGCCATTGATAAGGAACACCTAATATCTTTTCATAAAAACCAATCATCTCAGGTGTGTTACCAAATATTCTTCTGGCAACAGAAGCGTATTGCTTTTCAACATAATAGTTTACTTCCTTCTCTTTGTATTTGTCTTTTACAATTGTATAATCACCTACGCCCATAAAAAATAGATAAGGAGCATGAGGCAGATCAAGCTTCCAATAATCTGTACGTGTACCATCTGTGTTTACTTTTTGATTAATCAATAAACCGTTGCTAAGTGTAACATATTTAGCAGGTACCGTCATGGCAATTTCTTCTGTCGATTTTTGATCAGGTTTATCAATAGTAGGCATCCAAACGCTGTTCGCTTCTGTTTCGCCTTGTGTCCATATTTGCGTAGGCTTGTCTTTATCATCTCCTTTGGGATTGATAAAATACAATCCTTTCGCGTCCGTAATAGCAGCACTACCTACAGTTTTTTGTTCATTTGGTTTAGAAGTATAGCTGATGTAAATAGTATATTTTTCGTCAGCAGTGTACTTCTTATCTAATGTAATTTTTAATTGAAGACTATCATAGGTGTACTGTAAAGGCTTATTATCAGCACCTTTAACGATGGCAACTGTTTGAATATCCATGCCCTTAGCATCTAATGTTAACGAATCAGTTGAATAGAAGTGAGGCTTTAATGTGATCCATGCTTTTCCATACATCCATGATTTATTGTAATCAAACTGCACCTCTAATTTGGTATGAACCAGGTCGTTTATTTTAGTTGCACTGCCACGGTATCTTTTCTCCCAGGCTTGAGATTTAACTTGTTGTGCATTGGCAACCAATACGCTGAAAGTGATCGTCAGGAGTATAAAAAGCTTTTTCATATATAGATTTTAATGTTGTAAAAATAAGTGTCCAAACGTTAATCCAACACCAATTTTTATATGAAATGTAAAACATATTGCTAATAATTACGTTAATAGAGAGGAAATGTTATTGCGTAAATCTATTTATTGTGTATTATTTATTTTTTTCTGCGGAACAGGTTTTGCGCAGCAAACTCACTTTATATATATACAATCAGAATCAAACAGCCCGTTTTACGTAAAGCTTAATGATCAATTTTATAACTCTTCATCTTCAGGCTACGTTATCGTTCCTAATTTACGTGATGGAGTATATAAAGTGAAAGTTGGTTTTCCTAAAGGCGATGGGGTATTAGAATGTTTTGATTGTAAAGTGGTTAAAAAGGATCTGGGCTTTGTCTTAAAGAGTTTTCAAAAGGGTTGGTGTTTGTATAATCTACAGAATTCGACTATAACCACAGCTGGTTCGCATGATGCAAATGCACCCGCCACTCAAACTACAACTAACACTTTTTCCGCAATGCTTTCTACAGCTGTCGATGACCCTAGTCTGAAACAAAGTCCATCGAATACAACAACTGTCGGCATTAAGACATCCTCTCAAAAATTTGTATCTTATAATTCCAATTGTAAAGAAGAAGCATCGAATGATGATTTTTTAAAGCTTAGAAAAAAGATGGCAGCTTCTCAAAAGGATGAAGAAATGATAAGCGAGGCAAAGAGAGTGTTCAGGCACAAATGTTTTACTACCGATGAGATTAGAAACCTGAGTGTATTGTTTTTAAAAGATGAAGGGAAGTATAATTTCTTTGATGCCGCCTATCCATATATTTCAGATGGAAATTTTAATACACTACAGGATCAATTAACCGATAACTATTTTATAAGCAGGTTTCGAATGCTGACAATGCGCTAGCATTTTCTGCTTATTTCTTAACTTGCCCTCATGTCGCGTTATTTTATAGAAGTATTTTACAAAGGAACCAATTATTCAGGTTTTCAAATTCAGCAGAATGCCAATTCTATCCAGGCTGAAATTGAAAAAGCGCTACTAATATACTTTAAGCACGCATTTTCATTAACAGGTTCTTCAAGAACAGACGCAGGTGTACATGCATTGAGCAATTTTTTTCATTTTGATTCTGAAGTTTTGGATAATAGAAGCGAAGAAGAGCTAACAAAATCAGCCTATCATATGAATGCTATTCTTCCCGATGATATTGTTATTAAACGTTTATACAAGGTAAATGATGATGCACATTGCCGTTTTGATGCTATTACCAGAGAATATAAATACTATATATACCAACATAAAACGCCATTTCTATCAGATAGGGCCTATTTCTTTCCTTATAAATTAAATATTGACAAGCTAAGTGTAGCTGCAAGTGCTTTACTTGGCTACGAAGATTTCACCAGCTTCTCAAAAAAGAATACCCAGGTAAAAACCTTTCAGTGCAAACTCTCAGCAAGTATGTGGCAAATAGAAGGAGATATGCTAGTGTACACTGTAAAAGGTAATCGGTTTTTAAGAGGCATGGTGCGTGGCTTGGTTGGCACAATGATCAAAGTAGGAACAGGTAAAATTTCCATAGATGATTTCCGTAAAATAATAGAAGATAAAGACTGTTCTAGAGCAGATTTTTCCGTTCCCCCACAAGGACTCTTTCTGGTGAATGTCACGTATTAATATAGGTGCACTATTGATGTACTATCTTTTGTTAGGCGATGCATATTAGCGTAACGCCATTTAACCGTTTAAGATAGATATCCTATTAATTTCGCTTTGCAAACTAAAATAATTCAAAATATTTTTATTTTATGTAACCCTTTACTATACTATGTTTCGTTAGTAATTAGTTTGATGTTTTTCTTTGATTGATATTTATTTGACTAAATAAATTTGGCGATAAAATATATCCTCCTATCTTTGCCGTCCGCTAAACGAAAAAAGCGGAAGTTCTTCAAAAACACCTCAATAAATTATAAAAGTTTCTTCGGAAATTTTTAATAAAAACTTTGTTAGTATAACAAAGAAGATTACCTTCGCACTCCGTTAGAAAAAAGCGGTATAGTTCTTAAGAAAATTGGCCTGGAAAGTATAGTAGTTAGTAGTAAGATTGTTGCAAAACTTTCTAAAAATAGTTACAAATAAATTTGGGTAATAAAATATTGATACTTACCTTTGCGCCCCGACAAAATCGGGACACGAAATAAGTGTTAAAAGATCTTTGAAAGTTTGGAAATAATAGCACGAATCATTTATGATTCA